>MDSX01043141.1_pt1 | contig 16296 bp, 11 predicted proteins | sample 811141 | NCBI WGS metagenome assembly MDSX01 (sample SAMN05326642, study PRJNA326480) | marine metagenome | isolation source: seawater | place: Atlantic Ocean: South East | collected 2010 | reverse complement strand
TCTAATTTTTTTCTTATGTAGGCCTCTGCGTCGCGCATTGTATTGGTTTCCTTAACCGCTAAATCCCATTTATTAATTACTACGACTAGACCTTTTTTATTCTTTTCAACCAATGAGACGATTGATAAATCTTGAGACTCAAAACCACGCGTAGCGTCCACCACCATCATACAAACATCTGCATGTTCTATGGCGCGAATAGAGCGCATATTGGAATAAAACTCAAGGTTCTCATGTACCTTTCCTTTTTTACGAAGTCCAGCAGTATCAAGGAGCATAAAGTCAAATCCAAATTTATTGAATCGGGTATTTACCGTATCTCTTGTAGTGCCTGCAATTTCTGTAACAATATTGCGCTCCTCATCAAAAAGTGCATTCACAATTGATGATTTCCCGGCATTAGGCCGACCAACTATGGCCATCTTAGGAAGATCCTCAAAATCGTCTACAGGATTTTCATCCATATGTTCTGTAAGCTCATCAAGAAGGTCTCCTGTCCCTCCTCCATTAACCGCAGAAATAGTATGATATCTTTCTATGCCTAAACCATAAAATTCAGTTGCTTCTAGCTCAAGCATGCTGTTGTCTACTTTATTGACAGCATACACCACTGGCTTCTCCGTTTTCCGCAGAAGGTCTGCAATTATTTTGTCAAATTCCGTTAAGCCCGCTTGAAGATCCAAAACAAAAAGGACCACCGTAGCCTCATCTAGAGCCAATTCTACTTGTTGGCGAATCTCAGATTCAAATACATCCTCCGATCCCTCGATATAACCACCTGTATCTATTACAGAAAACTCCTTTCCGTTCCAATCACTTTTACCATAATGACGATCACGGGTAACACCAGCAACGGCATCCACAATTGCATCTCTACGTTGAATAAGCCTATTAAATAACGTACTCTTGCCCACGTTTGGGCGACCAACTATAGCAACAATATTGCTCATACCTACTTTTTATAACCGAATCGCTTTAGCTGTGCATCACTATCGCGCCAGTTTTTCTTAACTTTTACAAAGGTCTCTAGATGTACCTTCTTAGCAAAGAATTTCTCTAGTTGTTTTCTTGCACCTACCCCTACTCTTTTAAGCATGGAGCCTCTGTGACCTATGATTATTCCTTTCTGTGATTCTCTAGCAACATAAATAATCGCGCGTATCCTAATGATATCGTCAGCTTCCTTAAATTCTTCTACATCTACCTCTACTGAATAAGGAATTTCCTTCTTGTAGTTCATGAGAATTTGCTCGCGAACTATTTCACTTACAAAGAATCGCTCTGTTTTATCTGTTAAAACGTCCTTATCAAAATAAGGAGGGCTCTCAGGCATCAATCCAACTAATCGCTCAAGTAAATAAGGCGTATTAGCTTCCTTTAATGCAGAGATGGGAATGATTTCTGCGTTAGGCAATTCTTCCTTCCAATACGCTACTTCGTTTTCAAGTAACTCTTGGTTTGTTGTATCAATCTTATTAATAATAAGTAGCACCGGAAAGTTTGTATTTAAAAGCTTTTCAAAGAAACCTTGATCTTTCAAAGCCCTGTCTCCAGGCTCTACCAAATAAAGAAACACATCCGCGTCTTCAAAGGCGTCTGAAACGAACTTCATCATGTGCTCCTGCATCTTATATGCAGGCTGAATAACTCCTGGAGTATCAGAGAATACTATTTGATAATCGGGCTCATTCAATATCCCAAAAATGCGATGCCGCGTAGTCTGCGCTTTTGGTGTAATTATGCTCAAACGCTCACCAACAAGAGCGTTCATTAACGTACTCTTCCCAACATTTGGATTACCAATAATATTAACGAAACCGCTCCTGTGATTCATGCGGCAAATATGAGGCGAATATTCTTTATAACCTTGTTGGTTAATTTGCCCAAAATTGGTCTTTCACTGGCACTTGCTTATTTCTACCAAGAGATAATGCATTGTGTCTAAATGATGCCATAAGATACCATGCGGTGGAGGAAACGCAAGGTTCTGTATTCGCTGTAGCCCATAAGTTTCCGTCGCCGTAAGTAGTCCCTTGATTGGCCGTATACGGCAAACCTTCTCCAACAGGTCCAGTGAGCCATCCTTTTCTCATTTCACCCAGTACTGCTTGAGCCTCTGTCCGATCGCAAGCAACCCAGTGCATGACACTTACTTGTCCTGTACCTTCAAACCATAAAACATCGCGATCTTCGTCAAAACAATAACCGTCAATTTGATCGCCTGTTTCTGTGCTAGTTACAGTTACTTCATATCTAGATACAGAACTTCGCGCTGCATCATTAAAATTGGGGAATGCACAGTAGCCCCATGTGTTACAATCCAAGGCAAACTTATAAGGAGGATTAGCGGGCCATGCCACGAAATTACCGTCCACTTCATCCCATTTTTCATCTTCTAAATGTTTCAAAATGCTCTGATGTATGGCCGTATATCCTTCAAGTGCTACGAATGCATCAATATTACCTTCAGTAATTTTATGTATGGTGTCACCGTTGGGCTCAAAACCACCCCATAGACCGTTATCTACGCTATCATTTAATCCCATGAGCCAAAACTCTAACGATGCGATTAAAGCCGTGTACTTATCCGATTGAGGATAGTTTTTCAAAGCAATCAATAACCAAGCGTTATCTCCCACCCACCTCCTTCCAGATGGAATACCCAATGGTGATCTAAATTGAAAGAATCCGCCTTGACCAGTTTCTAATTCTGTTAAACGGATGGATTCAAAGTAGTCAAAGATGCGCTCTGCGCATTGCATTTCATCCGCCAATATAAAGGCAATGGCTGCTAATGCTTGGTCGTAAGTACTTACTAAGTTCCCATAAGGAATGGTGGGCAAAAGCCCTTGGGCATTCTGTAAGTCCTTTAAAAAAGCTATTGCAAGACTGTCTTCCCTGCTAGCAATTTTAGTGGCCCAATACGTAGTATTGAGCGTTGTGGCATCTTCAATCTGTGAAATTAATGTGTATTGAAAAGCAGCATCTACAGGATAAAGGGAATCACTTTTTAACAAAGATGTCTCTTCAGCTTTACCGTCAATTGATGTATACGAATGAAACTGACCGTTTAAGTACATTTCTGCACTCGGCAAAGGTTGACCAGACGTTCTACTAATAACATAAACGCTCCGGTTCTTTGCCTGCTCAGCTTGCTTTCTGCAGGAGCTTAGAACAATAAGAGCTGCTAAAAGACTAAAACTTAAGTTTTTCATTTTTATCCCATAATCCCCATGATGCACCAACATCTCCTTCTTTTTCAATTTTCCAACTTTCATCAAATGATGAAAAATAGAACATTTCAATGTCACTTTCGTTGGACCAGCTCACCGCATTTATAAAATACTTGAGATAGTTGTCAAAAGACGGTTTTGCGCCACCCAAACTTTGTCCGCTTGATGGCCAACCTGTTTCTGTTATAATGACTCTCTTGCCATTTCCCGCAGCCATAGCCTCTTGATACATGTGCTTCATGTACATTAAAGAATATTCTAATGAGCAACCTTCCCAATAAGGGTAGCAATTTGCTAAAATAACATCACAAGTATCTGAGATTTCAGGATGTGCAGTGAATTCGTAATAGGCATCTACATAACCAACTGGCACTCCATTAACTTCATTCTTAACGCGCTTAATGTAGTGCAGTAATTCAGCTGCATTTAAGTCTTCACGATATAACACCTCGTTTCCTACTGCAGCTACATCAACAGCACCTTCTTTACATAGCGCAATCAGAGCTTCTATTTCCTCATCATTTTTTTCTACATCACTGCTCAACCAGGCACCAACCAGAGTTTTTATCCCCAAATCATGCGCAATGCGCGCTATTATCTCATTTCCCTCAGTGCATGAAAACGTTCTTATCCATTTTACATGCGGCTTTAAAATTTCGAGTTTACGACGTATTTGAGCATCTGTTAATTGATCTCCTGGGGCTTGCCCTTCATCGTATGCGCTGAAACATATTCCATGAATTCCAGCATCTAATAATTTGCGAGCCATTTCTTTTAGCTCATTGGTGGTCATGCTCAGGGAGGCACCCCCAGCAAGTGACATGAATTTTTCTTTTCTGTAAGACATTATTATCGTTTGGTTTTTATAGTGAGACCTGTGTCTCCTTTCTCTTGTCTAATTTCAATCGAACCTCCCTAGCGTAATTTTCATCAACCTTATAGTTCCACATCACAGCTATGGCAATAAGTGTGCATAAAATGGGTAACCCAGAGAATACCAAACGAAGACTATACACTGCGCCTTCCGGCTGTGCTTCAGCACCGCTTTGGTAATTCACTAAAGTCAAAATTAATCCACTCAATGCTCCGGCAAATGCAAATCCTAGCTTTACCATCCACCAATAGATTGCCCCAAACACACCCTCTCGGCGCTTACCTGTATTGAGCTCATCTATGTCTAAAACATCCGAAGTCATTGACATCATAATCGTGAATAAACCACCTATTCCAAAGGAGTGGAACGGAAGTGCAAATAAAAACATATAAGGCTTACCAGGAATCATCAAAAACCATAAAAGTGTATATCCTAAAATAGATATTGCTTGAGACAGAATAAATGCCCGTTTCTTACCCATTGTTTTTGCCATCTTGGCAACAATAGGGATGACGATAAAGGTAGTAACCAATGCACCCACTGAGCCAAACAAAGTGGGCCATACCCCGGGGGCTGCCCCGTCAAATAAGTGCGAACGAATAACGAAATACGTAAAACTAGCAACCGTATTAAACCCATTAAATATCAAAAAAGTCGCAATACAAAGCTTTCTAAAAGGCGGAGACGAAAACGCTTCCACAAAGTTCTTTGCAATTTTCTTTAAGCTGCCAAAAATGCCCGAGAAGTTTAATGACTCATAGTCTTTTCTTCCAATTGTACTTTCTCCCCTAATAAATACGGCAGGCGCAATGGCACATAGGGTGAATACTACCGCTACCCAAACAGATAAAGACCGAGTTGCTTCGTCCGCTGTTGCAAACCACTCCGGATCGTACATGATCACCCAAAACCATGGTGCAATTACCCATGCCCATTGGCCAATCCATTGTGAAATAGCCATGACACTTGTTCGTTCATGGTAGTCTTCGCTCATTTCATAGCCCATACTCACATAAGGGACGCCAAAAATGGTAAGCCCCAAGTAAAAAACAAAAGACCAAATCATCACATGAGTAAAATTGTGAGCAACACTGTCCTCTCGATACAATTGCCAGAGCATTGCAAAAGCGAATCCCATGAGAATCGCCCCCCAAAACACATATTGCCTACGGCGACCCCACTTAGAGCGCGTATTGTCCGAAATAAAACCCATTATTGGATCAAGTATGGAATCAAAGGCGCGAGGCGCAAAGAAAATAACCCCCCACATCCATCCTGGAAAGCCTAAGTCCTGAATAAGGACAACCATGAAGATACTCATTGCCGCGGGGAACATTTGGTTCGCAAGCATACCAATACCAAAAGCAATTTTTTGTCCCATGGGGACTTTAGAAGCAGTACTCATTATTCTGACTTTGTTTGAATGACTATAGTCTGCAAAGCCTGCGGCTCAATAGCAATAGAAGCGGTTTGACCATTAAGTTCCAAATCAAAACTTCTAGCTTCTTCTCCTTCGTTGAAAACAACAACTGCAATAGAACCGTCTGTATTTTTGGCTGCCGTGACCATCAAGTTGTCGTCAGTTTTGGACACCTCCACAATCTTAGCTTCTGGACGAATAAATTTACTAAAGTGCTGAAGCACATAGAACATAGGGGTATAGTAGACTTCGTCATTATCTACATCTACAATTACTGGTGCAACACACCAATTTTTAGCCCAATTTGGACCTCCTTGGCGGTCTAGAACCATATTCCAATCTACCCAGCCTTGAACCCAATGGTTTAAGCATCCAATAATATCTCTAGCATAGCGATTTACAGGCGCATACTTAGGATGTAGGTATTTATTTTCTTCTTCTCTCCAGTAATAGCCCCAATCTGTAGCTTCCTTTTGCCAATACCATTGATCATTTTTCCATTCCGGTACTTGATTGTCCACGCAGGCCTCTGTTTGCAATAGAAGCATTTCAGGGGCTGCCTTGTAGGCATATTCTAATTCATCAGGAAAGTAATCATATGTGCTTTCATACCAATGAAGAGCCATTCCATCGTAATATTGTTTTGAGGCCTCATCCTTGTACATAACATCCGCCCATTCTTGAACGCCTTGTCTGTTTTGATCATAGCCTAAGATGATTAAATCACCCTTACCGTCTGCTTCTAAACGAGGACCCAAATGTTGATTAACAAAACGAGTCATTTCTTGCGGGGTGAAGTGCATACTTTCCCAATTACCGCCATTACCGTGTGGCTCATTCTCCACTGTAAATCCCCAAATATCTATTCCTTCCTCTGCATAAGCAGAAGCATATTTACTAAAGAATAAAGCCCACGTATCGTAGTATTCGTCTTTAAGTCTTCCTGCACGCCAATCATTGTTATCTTTCATCCAAGGTGCAGCGGACCAAGGTGAAGCAAATATTTTGAACCCATCCTCGCTCATTGACTGTGCATCTTTGATCATGGGAATCAAATCATCAAGGTCTTCTTCAATGGTAAAATGCTCAAGATTTACATCACCTTCTACAGGGGAATACGAGTAATTACTTACAGAGAAATCGCAAGAGTTCATGTGTGTTCTAGTGAGGGAGTAATTCGCACCCGATTTGGAGAAATATGCCTCAATCACAGACAACCGATTCTCCGGGCTCAGCTGATTTAAATTGAACGCAGAGGATTCGGTAAATGCTCCACCAAAACCAACAATACTTTGACGCTCAACCTCAAGATTTACTGAAATTTTTGAGTGATTTTCGGAGGCACTAAAATTACTAACCTCCTCTAAATTCTTACCTGATTCAGATGTTTCAAAGACTTTAAACTCCATGTTGTTTCTTTCGCCGCAGGCTATTAACACGAAGCCAGCTATTACCGTGATTATTGTTCTATAGTTCATTGGAAATTATTTAAATCGAGCCTTGACCGTGTCAAATGCCTTTTTTTTAGTTCTATCAATATTTACGATGCCCCAGTATTCTTCATTTGGAGAACCATCGTAAGGCACGCCACTACTGTTTGGTGCCCAGCCGCCTACATCTTGTATTTCTGGATTACCTGCTTTCCACCAACCGTCAGTAAATGAGAACAATGTCATACCTTCAAATTCCTTCCTGAGCGGCAATAGCTCATCAATTATATGACCTACTGCAATCGCCTGAGCGTGTTCGTTAACCCCCATATCCAAACTATCTATGGCGGTTGTCATATAACTATCGGAACCTAATTCTGCGAAGTAAAATGGCTTTTCGCTGATCTTTCTCCAATCCGTAATAAATGAGGCAGGCGCATCCCATCGATACACATTAAAGCCCCACATATCTAACTTTCGGCCATGATAAAGAGCTAAGGAATCGGGTAATTCACCGTGTGCGCTACTCACAGGGTGTATGCTATCAATGGCATGGATAGCATCTACAGCAGACTCTAAGGTGTTGTACCAATTCGCTAAATCGCCCCCAAACCATTCGGGGTGATAATTGTACTCATTACCCAATTCCCATAAATACATTGCAGGATGGTCCTTAAATTTTTCTACATAGTTCAAATATGTTCCTGAAATAATGTCATTTATAGAGTCTTGATTGTAGCCGAAACCTGTAATTACTTTCATTCCACGTTCGGCGATTTTATCCAATACCATTTGATCTTGAATAGGCATGTAAACACGAATTACTGAGATGCCAGCTTCTTGCATCAAGTCAAGGTCTTCATCAATAAATTCCCAGCTGCGTTGGGAACTGCCAACATTCACTGGATGATAGCAAATGGCTCTGAAGTATTCATCGTCTTTGGACTCAACAACAGGCTGCATGTCTGTACTTTGACATGAGATAAGAACCATTATTCCAAAAAGAATCATACTATTTTTCATCATCAACGCCTTCTTTTTGGTGCACTCACCGTCTGTAACATTAATACTGAGTCTCCCTCAAATGACTTGGTAATTTGGCGACCACCACGAGTCAATCCTTCAAATGCCCCCGAATCCACTAAGTCCCAAAGAGCATATTTAGCTTGTCCGTCTAAGGCAATTAGTCCAAAGTGATTTTCGGAACCGTCAGGATGATTCGAATCTTTCCATTGTTCATCAAAGGCTTCAAAATAAAAACAACTGATACCCTCTGCATCTGTCCACTCGCGCATTGCAGCATAATACAGAGCCTGCTTGTATTGGTCAGTAGCAAAAGAGCCGTTATTACCGTATAAGCCTATACTCTTACTTGACCAGCCCGTCTCTCCAATATGAATAGGTTTGTTTGGTGCTATACCGTGGACATACGTTTTCACACTTTCGTATTGACCTTGAGCATAAAAAGCAGCGCGTTGCATAGCCATGAGAACTCTATCATGGTCTGAATATCCATCCGCCTCCTCTATTGGACTCTCCCAAAATTGTCTATTGTAATGAGTATCATGGAATGGATAAGTATGGGTGCTCACATAGTCTACTGCAGCAACCAATTCTTCAAGCTCTTTCAAGTGATAAGACTCCTCTCCCCCGCCCCAAGAGGCAAAATTGTCAGAAGACGTAATCCATACATCTGAAGATAACTTGCCCATACGCTTGAGCTCTTGCAGATAATTTACATATTTCAGTATAACAGAAGGGTGCACAAAATAACTAGATGCCCAATGGACCATAGCTTCATTGCCTACGGAAATGATTTTTACAATGTCAGAAAATTCATTCGCGTACCGAACCGCTTTTTCTATTTCACTTGTATTGTTTTCTTCACTTTCTCTATTATGGTCCGGTTCTTCTGAGGTCCATGCAGCGCGGCAATCCATCCAAGCACCAAGCATGACATACATTTCATAGTTGGAGTCTTCTTGTTTCAATTCACGAATGGCCTTAAGCACATTCAAGGCATGCGGAAGCTGCAAATTATAGGTTCTCAGTATTTTGATACCCATAGCGGACATGATCTTCAAGTCCTCTTTGAGCTCCTTAATTGTAGGCTGTTGCTCTCTATTCTTTCCTCTATATCCTCCAAATGAAATGGCTCGATAATCTGGATTACCTAGTATTTCATTTGCGCTTTTATTCTTAATCATAGGCTTTTCGGCGGTTGTACATGAATTCAACCCAAGCGTTAAAGCCAGAGCATAAATACCAAGAATTCGCGTACGCAATAGGTTCATTTTTTCAATTATTTCGCCACGGATACGGCTATTTTCTTGATACTATTCGTTCTTCTAAACAGCGCTGAAGTCAATTCGGAACTTAACGTATTCCCTGCTATAGTATGTGTATCAGTTTGAGTGTGCACCACTATTTTAGCTTCATTACAGCGTTCATATATCACTGGAACTTGACAGTACGTAAAGGCCAAACCTTTATTAGGAACTTGCACTGAATCCACTACATTTTCAAGATTTACATATTCAAAAGCTCCTTCTTTATTCAAGAACTCCTCATTCCTAAGGATACGAGGAGCAAAAGTCAATTGGCCTCCCTTAACGGACACACCGAGCTCACCAAATCTGCTTATTAAATCTTCTTTAACCTGGCCTGTCATTCCTGGCTGCTGAGCTCCTTTTCCTCCAGGGGTATGAGAATACGGATCAGTAGGAAACGCACCGTAGAGTTTAGGGCTCTTGTGGGCACCAATCCCTGCCAAAATCTCAAAATAATGATCGTACATGCGACCGATCAAAATTTCATCATCTGTTTTTATGGCTTCATTAGTGTTTTCGTACGCAGCCAACAGAAGTTTACTAACCATGTGCCAGTAGATAGAACCTAGACCTTCATATCCAAAGAATGTTCCCGAACGACCAGTAAAGGACTTATGATCAAAAACTTCTTCAAAGATGGTAGACAATAACTCTCTATCTTTTGATACTAATTCGTCATAGTCAGCAGGAAGTTGATCTAGAGCATCATTTAAACTGTTGACATTATTAAACATTCCATTGAAATGATACACGCCCTCCCGGTCTTTAAGAACTACCGTTTTATCGCCGGCTCTGCGCAACGCAGCTATAAGTTCAGATGCCTCTGCACGCTCAGAGGCTATGCAATTCTTTGCCGTGAATCTTGGTAAATCTTTATTCGGATAGAGTGTATAACTGTATTGATCGTCGCGAAATAGCGCACTAGATTTTAACGAATCTAAAACGTCTGCATTCTCATAAGCGGTCAAATACTTCGAGCTTAAAACAGCTACCTGACCTTCGAGCATTTCTGCAAGATAACTCACTTTAACCCCACCCTCATGAACCGTCATTAAATTATAGGCATGGTAGAGTCCGTCTTCACGTTTGTTAGCGCGAATGCTTTGTTCCATGAATAATCTAGCCAATTCTGTAAATTCACTCAATTCATCAATGGTGAGGGTATCAAATTTTCCGGAAAAACCGTTTTCATAAATCTTCCAACGGTACTCGCTTGCCGGCTCACCTAGGGAATCCAAAACATCTTTTCTTTGAACATCTGTAAAACCCGGTGTGAGGAAACTTTTGCTGTGCTCAAGCGCTTGAGTAATACCGCGGAAAAAATCTGCAAGCTCTTTACTCACGCTTACATCGCCTGTCTCTTGCTGCAGAACTTGTTCGAAGAAACTCAAGAATCGGCGCAGATAGCATAATGTAACCATACTCACGCCATTACCTACTAAGGCGTTATTGGCATCATTCCACTCTGGACGCTGCGTATTCATCCATATACCTCCTTCTGGAATGAGATTACTTACTTTGGCAAGAACAGTCGCTAATATTTTCTCCAAGAAGTTGACTTTATGAATCTCTGAATTTTGATTCTGTAAAAGGGCTCCATCTGCGCCTATAGCTGCCGTTCTTTCTTGAATACTATCTTCTCCTTGATGATCAAAATCTATGGTATTCTTTGGATCTTTTAGAATCTCTTTGTACTCCTTAATTCTATAAGGAACATTTGCATAGACGAAAATTTCTTGTTGGAAATACTGCTTTAATGTTCCAGGATAGTAATCCTCAATGAACTCCAGGAATTTGAGCAAGTAAATAATTTGATGATCTCCCCAGTACCCTATATATGACCAAGGGTTGTCTGGTTCGATTGTCTCCCAATCAAAACCGTCTTTGACTACACGATAAGGGTTATACCCATCAAATGTGGTGGCATTCAAGAATTTATGAATCATTCCTTCCATAAACTCAGGATAAGAATGCGCTAGAGCTTCCCAATTTTGAAAGATATCACGCCAATTTCCCTGATAGTCCAAAATTTTATCTCCTGTTACCTCATCGCGAGTATTGATTGAAAACTTGTTCCATGGACGCGAAGGGTCACCGTGTCTTCGGCTGAACTTTAAGGGTAAGTATTCAAATGCAAGTCTCTTAAAATCAGCATCTGAAGATTGTGTTGCAAGAGACTTTAATGTGTGAAGGTCAAATTGACTATTTAATTGATTCAGGGTTTGATTGTTCTTTGTAAAGGCCTTTTTATTGGCCTTGGCAAAGTACTTTTCAAAATCACTTTTATCGATGTTATAATGATCGTCAAAAATTCCGCCTCGCATGATGTTAAACATGGTGTTAGCAAAATGACGAATATTAAGTAGCCTATCATTTGTAAGTTGAAGACCGTCAGAAGCAGCAACCAATTCCATTAAGTTCGCTGAACCAGCTTCTACATCTGCAAATACCTCTTCCCAAAGAGTATCTGAATCCTTTAAAGCATTTAATAGATCGGCTACCTCTACTGGGCCTTTATTGACATCAGTAACAATGCTCCATTCTTCTTTCACACCGGCATCTAGAGTTACCTCATCGCAAACCATGTACGCACCACGCTCAGCCTTAATATCTAACTCTTGTTGAGGAGCCACACCGTTTCTAAAGGCCTCTAACTGCTTTGAACACAAAAGTTTTGTTGAATTAGGACGGTTTAAAGCCCAAGCAACGTTTACTCTTAAGGCTTCACTTGGTTCGGCCTTATCTACAATCACGGCACTCAACGAAAAAAGTCCAAGGCCCACTTCCGCTTCCAATTCACACTTCTTATACGCATCTACTAAATTGCTTGAAGCCGCTTGCAAAGATGATTCTACGCCATAGGGCAACAAATTCTGTAAGCCATCTGTGAATCTCACACTAACTGCGCTTGCTCCATTATTTGTAAGAACTGATTTGCGGACAAACCCGAACTTATCACTTGAATTCCAATCGTAAGAAAATGTAAGTCCTAAGTCATGATTGATCTCTTCGAATCTAACCTTATTACCAAATGAATTCTTGTAGAGATTTCGACTTACACGATACACTCCGTCATACTTTGAAGAAAACGGCTCCCAAAGGCTCACTTTACCTTTTCTTTCAACTAAACAAATCGTTTTGGAACCCGTGTATTCGGACGATTCAGTTATTTTATCATCTGTATAGTACGGAAAAAGAGCAAATTCGCTATTCTTTCTGCCGGCTGTTAATCCACCTGTGCTTGAAATGAACATCCAGTGATTTGAATTACTTACAATGCTCATAAAGAAAGGACGCATCGAATCGTAATTGGAAATTTTATAGAACGACTCCGAGTTAATCTTTACCTCTTCACCATTTACTTCTTCCTCATGACCATTACGTAATTGGTCTCCAAGAAATATATTTTTATAGTCTTTCATACATCATTCGTCCTTTTGCAGCAGGACATGATCTGTTTAAATTGGTTATTGATACACTTTATCCATTAGCCACCTCAAGGGCTCATACTCACAAACTCAAAGGACTATCTTTTCTGAAGGCACTACAATCTAAAAGACCAGTGTTTTCGGCGATTTTCGACAGGATTTGGTTGTATTTTTGGCTTCTTCAAGTATAAAAACTAATGTTTAAGGTGTTGTCCGGACAATTGCAGGACAAAGAGGTTTTTACCTTTTTTAGCTCAGAAGTACCCTTTATTTCATTCTAGACTAACGTATCTTCACCTATATCAATAGTTTCCATTCTATGTCCGCAAGAATTGCGCTGTTCATCCTAGGCCTAATTAACCTTTTTTCCTATTCTGGAATAGCTCAATGCGGCGCCAATTATGATGTTTTAGCAGAAGAAATTGTTTCGGATGCGAATCTATTGAATCACGAACAAACACGCGTTGTTTTTGCCGGAAGTTCTACGTTTAGATTGTGGGAAAATATTGCTGAAAGCTTCCCCAATTATGAAGTTGTCAATGCGGGAATAGGGGGTTCTTGTTTTGAAGATTTATATGCCTACAAAGAGCTATTAATTTCAGCTACTAAACCTGATGTTCTGGTGATTTATGAGGGAGATAATGATATCGCTCATCAATACGAAGATGGAAGGACCATGACGGTTAAGAACATTACCAAAACTGCTTATGAATTATTCCTTTGGATCAAAAGCAACCATCCCAACATGGAAGTCATTATTCTTTCCCCAAAACCAAGCCCCCTGCGCTGGGAATACCTCCCAAAATATAAGAAGGTCAATGATGAACTCGAAAAACTCGCCACAGATTTCTTTGGGTTTAGGTTTGTCAATTGTTGGCCTAATCTTACGGACTCTAACGGCATGGTTATAAGTACGTACTTTCAAGCAGATAGATTACATCTTAATGATGCTGGGAATAAAGTACTCGGTGGATTGATTTACGCCTCCATCCAATCCAGTGAGGAATCGATTTTTAACGACTTTATAGATGGTTGGCATACATCCGCTTCTGCCGCAGATTCTGCGGCCTACTTTGGCGCATTTTTTAACAACGCCAGCATTTTTCAAGGAACAGACGGTTCTGAGTATTGGACAGCCGCAGAATTCCGTAATTGGGCTGCACCCTATTTTAGAAGGGAAAGTGCTTGGACCTTTGAAGCGTTTGAGCGTCAATGGTTCCGCCAAGGAAATACACTATGGTTCAATGAACGATTGAATTCGCCTCATATGGGGAAATGTCGCGGGATTGGAGTGGTAAGAATGACAAACAGCGGTCCAAAAATTGATCACTATAGTCTGAGTTTCGAAGTGCCCAATGAAGTGGTTGATAACCTGGTTGCCTTAGCAAATCCTGAACGTATTGAAGTGCTCAAATACCAAAAGGAATTGGATGATTTTTATACTGATTCTACTACAAGTCCCCTCAAACAAGAGGAACGCATAGGTTTTTATGGTCATGAATTCTTTGAATACAATCCTTCCTTTAATGTAGAAGCTGCAATTGAAATCTTAGAAAATGAATCTTGGTTTGATATGGCTACAAGTTCAGGGAAGAGCCGCAAATACAGAAGGTATGCTGTTGCAAAATTTGAAATCAATGGAAAATCGCTGCAATTGATTTTATACCAAAGTAAGCGGCTCATGAAAATGGATGATTATAAGGACCACCTTTTCCTTCCATTTACAGACCTTACCTCAGGGGTAAGCACCTATGGAACCGGACGATTCATGGATATTACTATTCCCGAAGGCAATTCAATTGTGCTTGATTTCAATTATGCTTACAACCCTTATTGTGCCTATACAGATGGATATTCATGCCCAATAACCCCAAAAGAAAACTTCATAGACATACCAGTTAATGCAGGAATTAAAGGACCTAATAATCATTAATTTCAGTTTATTTGTACCCATCAACTAAAGGAAAAACCAAACCTATTCTAATGAAAACACCTATCGCCGCTCTCTTCAGTATATTATGCTTAACAGGGACTTCGCAAATTTTTGATTCTTTAGCTTGGGCAGACGAATTCAATGTAGATGGAGGTTTAGACAGCGCCAAATGGTGGCATCAAACAATCTTACCCAATAATGGTCAAAGCTGGTGGAACGGAGAAATACAGCATTATACTAATCGTGATACCAACTCTTACTGTGAAAATGGTTACTTATACCTCACTGCGCTAAAAGAAACCTTCACAGATCAAAGCGTCACTAAGGATTATACCTCTGCCCGATTAAATTCAAAGTTTGCCTTCACTTATGGGCGAGTTGAAGTGCGTGCACAGTTGCCAACCGGAGCGGGTACATGGCCCGCAATATGGATGTTGGGCCAAAACATTTATGAGATTGGTGCCTGGTGGGATACTCAAGGATACGCCAGCCAATATTGGCCTCAGTGCGGGGAGATTGATATTATGGAACATTGGGGAGATAATCAAGATTATGTGAGCAGCGCTATGCATACACTATCCAGTTATGGTGGCACCATAAATGTTGCGGGGCGTTCCATACCTGGGGTAAGTACCTCATTTCATACCTATGCTGTTGAATGGACACCTACTAAAATGGTCTTTAGTGTGGATAGTATTGTTCACTACACCTATGAACCCACGGATAGAACAAGCTTTACTTGGCCTTTTGATAATCCTCAATACCTACTATTAAACATAGCCATACAATCCAATATTGATGCAAACTTTACTTCAAGTCCAATGATTTTGGATTATGTACGCGTGTATCAGAGTAGCACTCTATCAGATGAAGAATTAGAATACAGATCAATAACAATTTATCCCAACCCTGCCAAAGAAGCAATAAAAGTTCGTCAGCCCTGGAGCAAAGCTGAAATAATTATTTACGATTTAAAAGGAACGGCCTTATTAGAACACTCATTAAAGGTTGGTGATTCCAACATAGATGTTTCATCTCTTCCTGCAGGTAGTTATATGTGCAAAATTGTGAACCTTGAAACGGGCTCATTTACGGAAGAAAAAATCATAAAGCTTTAGAGCAATAGATATTTCAAGTAAAAAGGCCTTGATTAAATGCAATCAAAGCCTTTGGTAGTCATTTTCGTTTTATGAATTTACTCTTATTGATAAAAACCTAATTGACGCATTTTACGCTTTTTACCAGACTGAACTTCTATTTGGAGTACTTTGCCCGTTTTACAAAAGCAAGCCATACATACTTGAGCCACCGTTGAATCATAGGTTACATTAAAAGAAAGTACCTCAACATTGTTGTTTTCCAAATAGGAGGCCACATATTCTTCATAGATATCCATTGTTAAGGTATCTATTGGAGGTGCATCCACCCACCAAGCATCTGCACAACCCGTTTCATCGTAATAAAAAAGATCGGGACTAGTGTCCTTTTCGCAAGCTATAAAGGCTAAAAACAGAGGGAGAAGTAGGTACTTATTCATAGTTTCTTTTAGACTATTTTTAAACAATGATTATGCCATTATATTGATGCATCTTTCCATTAGTACAATCAATACTTTGCATGATTTTTGAATTTCTAGCCAAATGACCTA
>MDSX01002812.1_pt1 | contig 16299 bp, 10 predicted proteins | sample 811141 | NCBI WGS metagenome assembly MDSX01 (sample SAMN05326642, study PRJNA326480) | marine metagenome | isolation source: seawater | place: Atlantic Ocean: South East | collected 2010 | reverse complement strand
ACTTCATTCATCTTATATTATCTAAAATCAGACCTGTTAAAAAGGAACAATTTGTATCTTACAAACTTAATGTTCCATTGACAAGCAAGTATAGAAAAACACGTAATGTAAAGCCCAGACTATCTCTACCTCCTGGAACTAGCAGTATTGACACTAAATTTAAAAATAAAAAACTTGAGGCTAATCAATCGGAATATTGTGAAGATAATCCTACTTGCTACCCATGTCCTAATTGGAAACATATAGGCGCACCTATGTGTTTAGCATAATTTTAGGATTTTCTGAAAAAGTCAGTAATTTCGGTGCTTCTAGACTTACGATTATTAACAATTCTTAATATATCCCTAAATACAATTTCTCCTGCTTCTTTAGCTTTAGCTTCTTGCATCTTTTTAATAGCATCATTAATACTTTTACCATTTGATAATTGCTTTTGATATATGTTATTAAATTCTGCGATATCTTTACAAAAACCACTAATATCTTCAAGACACAATCCAAATATTTGACTTACTGGTTTCATAATTTGATTAGTAATATAATGTTCATAATCTGGTTTCAGTTTGTGTTCATTAATATAATCTGGATGTTCAATTTTATCACCTTGTAATTTTGAACTCGCTGCTTTTGTTCCTGAAACATCTACATATATAAATGGAATTCTATCATTTACTTGAGGTTTATTGCCAGGGTCTCTTTCTGCCATTCTATCTGCAAGCACTTTGTGCGCAATTCTATCAGGCTCCTTATAATAAGATGATAGAGTCTTACTAATAATAAGAGTATCTAAGGGATATTTCCCTTGAATAAACTCTCTCAAAATCTTTCTTGTCCAATTTACAACATCTTTAATTGGTTTTCCACCCATAATAAGATCAATGATACCACCATATACAATTTTCACAATAGGCGCGTTATCACGTCTTTTCAATACGATACCCATACTCTTCCTTTTAAATTTATCAGGATCAATCTCATATAGGTTACCTACATATCTCTTTTTACTAAGTAATACAAATGGATCAAAAGTCTTCTCGTATTCCAAAAATTGTGGATGCCTGAGCTTATGTTTTTGAATCTGTTTCTCTGTATAAATAGCAAGCTCAATACTTTTTTTCCTTGCGTCTCTTCCTACAAGTGGTTTACCATTTTCATCAAGAGTTTGAAAGTGAACAAATACTGAATCTGTATCGCCATACACAACCTTATTTTTAAGATATATTGTCTCTCCATTAGCCAACTCCTGTGGATAATTATTTACATCTTCGGCATATTCTTGGGCAATAATAAGACGTTCGCGCCCTGTAGCTGTCGTAGAAGCGGCGATTTCTTTATAATAAATATCACTAGTTTTAGCACCAAGTTGTCCATATAATGAATTTGCCGTTACTTTAAAAGCAAGCTGAAGACCATCTAGAATTTCTTTTTCAAAATCATTGTATGTATCGTTAATACTAATAATTTCAGCATCTTCTGGTATATTTTCTTTTCCTGATGGAGTTTTAACTTCCTTTTTATCTTTATCATATACTCCTACAAATTGTTCTCCTGACTTAGTAATAACAGTTTTATATTTAATTTTAATACGTGTGTCCTTTCTTGCTTTTAGTAGGTATCTTTCAAGTTCAGGAATAATACCTTTTTCGCCACCTTCCTCACACGGGTCACTATATTGAACAAATCTTACCGTTTTTTCTCCTACTTTAATTTTTCCTTTAACAGTTCCATTTGCTGTAAAGGTAGTCTTGAATATATCATATGTAACATCTTCGTGACCAAAATAACCAAGGTCTTTAATCCGTTTTGCTCCATCTTCTCCCAAATATTGTTTATCATCTTGACCTATAATTGAATCATGAGAAAGATTTCTTTCAATCATTGAAGACGGATAAAGTGAACCATAATCAAGAACAGCTACAGGTTTATCAATATATATACCTGGATTAGGATCAAGAACTACTGCTCCTTCAAAACCCTCCTTATCAAAAGAATCTTTATATAAATAAGGCAGTAAGTAATTTCTGTTCTTTAGGAAATATGATGTAAGACTAAGAATTTTAATACCTTGTCCTCTTGAAATAATCCAAGCAAGAGGATTAAGACATACATTTGCCATACCAATGTTATTACTTACAAGTGATAATTTTGTTAGAAGTTCATGACAAAGTAGAACGTCCATCATACAATAATATGCAAGTTTAGATCGTTCTTTAGGACCCTGTTTTTGAAGATTAAATATTTCTTGTGGGGTTATATCGTCTTTTCCCAAACACCAACTAAATTTACTACAATTATTACTGGTGAATTTAAGTTTACCATTAATATATAAAGTATTTTCAGCATTATCCAATCTTTTAATTTGGAATTTTTTACCATCTTCATATTTGGTGTCAAAATAATCACCACTTTCATTAAATATTATATAGTTGCCAACGGTTAGTCCTGAAATTCCATTTGTAATAATTTTTGTAACATTTTCTGTTTCGTTATAGTCCAAGCTTTTAATTTTACCATTTATAAAAGTTGCTGAAACATTGTCAAGTTTATATGAATCAAGATTAAAGCCTTTTTGAACTAAAGGAAGCATATCCATCTGGATTCTTCCTGGAATATCTACATAGTCTTTTTTAATTAATTCTCCTGTAGGACCTTTTACTTGTTTTACTTTAAGAACAGATTGATAATCAGCTATTCTACTCATATAATTGAATTCTTCGGTCAATCCCAATTCTTCGGCGCGTTTAAACAACCATGGGGTATCAAAACCATCTGTATTCCATCCTGTAATAATTTCAGGATCTTCTTTAATTATAAGTTCATTAAATCTCATTAACAAATCTTCTTCAGATTTATAAGATTCTGTAATAGCAGTATTAATTTTATCACATGTTCCAGTAGGATCGTAAGTTAGCATATAATTAACATCCGCGCCTGTATCACCAAACTTACGAATAGATAAACCAATTTGAACTGTTTTATCTCCTTCTAATTTTTCAAATGAACTATTAAGAATTCCTGTTATTTTTTCAATACAATAAGAACTATGTTTCTTCCTATTAATTGAATTATTATCAGTGCTAATTGTGAGAAGACTTGATATTTTTTTAGAAGCTATAATAATATTATTTGTCGCCGGTTTATATTTATACTTAGGGTATACTTTAGATATGCCCAATTTTTCAGAACCGTTCTTAAATGCCGCGGTTATTCTTACATTAGCAAATTCTTCTCTATTTTCAAGAATATCTTTATTATTATTTATAGTTTTTTTAAGACTTTTATCACATTGTGAAATAAGAGCGGAGTTTTGTTGATGTAATTTAAGATAGTCATTATATAATTCCCTAGAAAGTTTTGTATAATCTTTGATAGGTAATGGAAAGTCACCATGAGATGAATCACACTCAATATCATAAGACATTACTTTCATACGTGTATTCTTGTCAGATTCTACTGGTTTAACATCACCCCAGTGAGCTTGTAGAACAAAATCAGTATGGTATTCATCAGATTCAATAATACTATAATTGTCATTTTTGATAGTGATCCAACTAACAGGCTTAATATTAGTATGATGAATAAATTTAAGAAGAGGATCTATATTATTTTCATAAAGGCTGTAAACTTGCTTCGAATTTGAGGAGCCTGGTAATCCCATAATTAACAATTCTTTTGGATAACGTTTACAATCTCCTGTTTGTTGATTATATTGGCTATTTTGAAAAATGTTTACAGCTTTTTTCATAGCACTATGATTAGTAAATTTAAATCTTGCGAATCTATACAATTTTTTATTATCGAAATTTCTAAAGCTATGTTTACGTAGTATAGAAACTCCCGATAAACAATCTCTATATTTAGACCATAAATTTGCCTTTACAAATTTTTTAAGAACGGTAACAGTAGATTTATCATACCGTTTATGACAGTCAGGTAACTTAATATAGAAGTATGGCGTAAAATTCATTACTTCCATGGTATAAGTTTGTTCTTTATCATCTTTACCAAATAAAACGATTCTATATTTAGAATTATCTTTTTGAGGCTTAAATGATTCGTCACTGTTAGATTCACTTGATGATTCTTCTTCCACATAATCATCACTATACCAATCAATAATTTGGAACTTAAGATTTTGTTCTAGTTTAGGCATGTTATATAATGAGTATTATATTTTTATCTTTAAATTTTTAATCAATTTTTTCTTTTTCTGTGTTTTAATTAATGGCTCTTAGAATATATTTTTTTCTCAAATCATAATAACTATGGACGAGATAACACTAACAATTATTATAATTATATTGGTTCTTGTTTTTTTTATGCATTATGAATCGAAGTATTCGGAACTAACCTATGTAACATCACCAGTAGATAAGGAACAATATCTTGTTCGCAATCGTGAAGATAAAGAAGAGGCCGCGGATATTTTAGCGACAATTAAGAAAAATTTAATGGATATTGTAAAATATTTAAAAAAAAATAATATGTCTGACCCTAAAGTAAGAAGATTAGTAAAAAAATATAGACCATCTAAGATATCTGAATCATTACCTAATACAAACTATACATCTTATTCTGTAAACAAAGGTGAAAAATTGGTATTCTGTATAAGATCTAAAAAAAATCATAAATTAATTGAAATTAATACAATGATGTTTGTGGCTATACATGAATTAGCACATGTAATGACAAAATCGGTAGGCCATACTGAAGAATTTTGGGCTAATATGAAATATCTATTGAAAAAAGGTATTAAAATAGGTGTATACAAGCCTGTCGATTATAAAAAGAATCCTGTTCCTTATTGTGGAACTGAAATTACAGATTCTCCTCTGTAAAAATATAATACTATATAATAAATGGTTTATTCACTATCTAGTATTATGAATACACAACTTAATTTAGGTAAGGGCAATACTTATCCTTTAAAAAAATATAGGGAACTTAATAGCTTAGACTTTATGACTATCGAAGAGTTTTTATTTAAATATAATAAGGATTTAGATAAATTTACTCTAAGACAATTGGTATCTAAATTAGAAAAAAACTGCACTGTTTATGGACCTGGTAAACTTTCTAAAGGAGAAGCTCAGGTTAATAGTAGTTTTATTTATGAAGTAATTGCAAGACATTATACTGAAGCAAAGGGACATGATGAAAAAATCAAATTAGATTCTGATATTAGAGCAAATGATAATAATAGAAAATATTTAATATATTTTGTAGTTGATAATAGGGATATTCCTTCTTATTTTGATATGAAAAAAAACAGAGTTAAATATAGACGAAAAAAATTACAAGAAAGATACACCTATTCAAATCCATTAAACAGAATACATGGTTTCTGTATGTTAGATGACGACCCTTGTCTATGCAGAGATAAGGAACAAAATTATCTAAGTATAAAAGTAATATGTGCCAATCCATTTGCTTCTAAAGCTAACATCAAAGCAGTGGGATCTTATATTTTAATGTTTATAATGTGCATGGCTTACAAATATCATTTTGATAAATTAATTTTAGAGGTAACTAATAGTGAAGCAGCTGATATTTTAGGCGAAGAGGAAGATGATGAGGAGGAAGATGAGGAGGAAGATGAGGAGGAAGATGATAGTGATAGTGATAGTGAAGATGAGGATGAAGATGCCCGTAAATGTTGTGATATTGCTATAAGCAATAATATAAAATGTAATGATGATGAAGAAGATGATCAAGAAGATGATAGTGATACTAAAGATAAATATGATTACGTTGAAAGAATAGATGAATTAGATCAACTTCATGAAAAAAAGGATCTTATTGAATTATGTGAATGTTATGAATTGGATTTTTCTAAAAGGGACTTAAAAACTGAATTAATTTATAAAATAGTTAAATTTGAATTTTGGACTCCAGAAGAGTTTGAAGACACCTATGAAAATGATGATTGTTACACAGAGTGGATGACAGAAGATGACCCAGACCTAGGTTATGGTGGGAAAAGGTATCTGGCAGGAAAAAAAGAAACAAAAAATTTATATTGTAAATTTTATGAAAAGCATGGTTTTAGAGAAAATTCTAAATTAAATGCAGATGAAAAGTGTTTTTCTATAGATCCATTGCCTTCAATGGAAATAAATATAGGAGAAAATAGACTTGAGGACCTCTTAAAAGTATTTTTTGAAAGAAATTACTACAAACAAACATCTAAATTTTGCGGTGTTGTTAAATCAGATAAGCTTATAATAAAGGATTAATTTTATAAAATACGTTTTTATAAAACTAGTTAGTTACTTTACATTGATACACCTTCGGCTACACTTCTTACAGATACCCATTGGACAGGTTTGCTCATAGTAATTCCTACTTTAATAAGGAGGTATACAACAAGGACAAGAGCAAAGAATTTAATGAGAGCTTGAAGTAATTTTTCAAGATCAATTTCAATAGATCCTATACGTAAACTTGCTTTACCTCTGGGAGTTAATCTATCGATAAGAGGTTTAAGGGTTGGCATAATAATACCATCAATGATAGCATTAGCAAAATCGGCACCGGCATTGGCCATCAATACACCAAGGGCAAACCCTATAATATTGAAATCTTTCATTACATTCATTAAGTTATCTAATTCGCTTACTACTAAGGTACCAGTTTCAGTGGCAACTCCAGCGACACCATCGACTACAGCTTGGGCTTGTGACATTATATAATATTTTAAGAAAATAAATCTGTCTACAACATTTAATTATAATTTAATTAATTTAATTTTGTTCTCGAGTGCCATATCAGTAGTCAGCGAACCACTCTGGTATTCATGTAAAAATTTGATTTCACTTATACCTGATGCTATAAGTAATTTTAAACAGTTTAAACATGGCTGATGAGTTACATAGGCAGTAGAGTCTTCGAGAGACACTCCCCGCGACGCGGCATCGCAGATTGCGTTTTGTTCAGCATGGACTGTAAATTGTTCATGTCCGTTAACAACTCTAGATATATGGGGCGCACCTTTTAAAAATCCATTATAACCTGTAGCAAGTATTCTATTATTTTTAACAATAACACATCCCACATGAAGCCTTTGACAACTACTTCTTTTTGCGGCCAAAACACTAATAGAAATAAAGTAATTATCCCAAGAAAGTCTATTAGATGTATCACTTATAACTTTTAATAGATCACTATTTAAATTTTCTTGAAGGGTAACCTCTTTAGATTTAGACACAATCTCAGCAGACTTATCATGTAAAAAGTCTGTACCAGTATTAGTTTCTAATGAATTTTTGTGCTCGGAATTCATTTATAATTTATGTATATATATTACAATGTCTTTAAGCGATGAAAGTAAGAGCAGTTTACTAACTCAAACCTCATCTCCCACAGGTTATGTTAAAGTCGTATATTTTAAATTTAATGATAAAATTACAACAAATATTCCTAAAGATGTAGGAATTAGTAATGAAGAATTTGACGACTTAATTTTCAAGAATATAGGTGATAGTGACGAAGTTACGAGACTATTTTCAACAAGGGACAGTCTGTTAGGAGATTTATCTCCTAAAAATATAGATATAATAAAATATATATTTGTAGGTAATCAATCTGATGATGTTAATCACGAATTATCGGAAATAAGTAATAATATACTAAGTGACAATGATCCGTATTTAGATATTGATATTGGTACATTATCAAAAAAACTTGGATTTAATAGTGCACAAGATATGATGGATGATTTTAATTTAGAAAAAGAAACAGAATTAAAATTTTTGAATATTTTCATATCTAATAGTAATAATATTTCCAATGTTAGTCAGATTATTTCTAATAGTCTTACAAGTGAATCAGAAGAATTAATTATGCCTAGTTCTCTATTTATGTATGGTAAAAAAACTGATGATTTTGTTGAATCTAAGTTTAATGAGATTAAGTATAATATTATTAAAGAATTCAAGCAAAATAAAAGCGAGTACTCAGTTAATAGTTTAATTAGTAAATTAGTATCCTATATGGTTCCTCTCAGAACAATTGAATACTTTTTAAAATTGTTAGATGAAAACACGATAAGTGCTAAACTGAAAATTATAGATAACTATGCTATTAAACGATATATTTGTAATTATATCAAATATAATAATCTTACACATGAATATCTTACTAAAACTAATCTAGAATATCCAATTGATTCTAATATAGGCTATTATTTTCATAAATCTGATAATCAAAGCAGTAGTTATTCCGAACCACTTCAATTAAAAAACATAAAGCTATCAGATATTAAATTATTAAACACTTTGGAAGATACATTTATTCGAAACAAGACTATTTATATGTATAATTACTTCAATATTGAAAAACATTTAAAAAAAATTGATTCAACAGATTTGCTTAATAAAAAACAATTTTATTCTAATTTTGTTGTTAAATATTTCCCTGATTTAAGAATTGATAAAGTATTGATAAGCGACGAAGAATTAATTGATACTATTAAAACAGGTAATTTAGATAATAGGGGCGTTATAATGAATTATTCTAATATAAATGATACATTACATAAACTAACAAGCTTAGAATCAAGTAATGTTGATTTAGTATTTGACAAGCAATTCATAATTATTGTTAGAAAAAAAATTAATCTCCCTTTTAATTTTGATTTTAGAAATCTATTTAATGAATTAATTTTATCAAAAGATATGCCTTTTGTTAAATTCAGGGATATTCATGGAACAAAAGATGTAATCTATAAAATATTTAAACCTTCTACTGAAAAGGAGTCAGAAAAACACGTATCCGACATTTCAAGAGACAAGTTGGATGAATGGATTAAATTTAAGGGTTATGAATTTGCTAAAAATGACCTTAAAAAAGTAAAAGCTCATCCAAAATATATCAGTTACAAATGTAAATTTGCTAGAGTTAATAATGAATCACCTATTAAAGGTTCAATTTATATATCCAATCCCGATGATACGTTTGAAATTATAACAAATACGGGACAAATTTATAGTAACATTCCTATTCAAAATATAATAGATCCTCCCAGTTCACTTACAAGTGAATCTGAAGTAAGATTTTATAAAAACGAATTTATTTATGCAGATATTGATTTATTTAAAAAAGAATTTTTAGAATTTACTGTTGATTTAAGACTTTTGCCTGAAATTAACAATGATATGATAAGTAATGTAAAAGAGAGTATAAATAACTTTATTAATGCTGTATTTTCAACAGAAAGTCTTAAAAGATATGAAACAATAAATAGTTTTGCGAATATTAGTTATCAAAATAAAAATAAATTAGAAACAATTTCAAATTTAACATATAAATATAATGCTGAATTTAATAAAGACCATAAGTTAGATTATAAAACCTTGGAACAAGTTTCATATATTTTACATCCTTTTGTAATAATTAAAGATGAATTATTCTCATTGCGAACACCAATAGAATTTTTCGATATAGATAGTAAAATTTGGATAAAAGGTATTATAAAAAAAATTAATATTGACTTTACATATGATGTTCAGTTACATGATCCAGTCCAGAAAATAAACACTATGCTTACAAAAGAATCAGTCGAAAAAATATATCTTCGACTTGGCGGAGGTAAGACAAGTAGAATATTTAGAATGAACTATAAGCAAATAAGTGGGTTTGATGATATGACACCAATAAACAGTTTTTTAAATAAATTAAATTCGGTAGGTCTTGACAATAATAATCAGGTTAAAAAACTCATAGATGTGTTTTTGATTGAAAGAGAAAAAGCCATTCAAATTGTAAGTTCATATGTAGATAATAGTGAAAATAATAAAAAAACATCAGGTATAAATATTTCTCTTGATTACACTGCTATGCTTTATAATCCAAGTGAAACCAAAATGGGGGTTTTTATTGAAAATGTCAATTCACTTCAACAGGTGTCTAATGTAAACATGTTTTTAAAATTATTCTTTGAACTTGCTTTAATTATTAGGAAATATACTACAAGAAATCCAATATTTAATTCTATTCTTACATCAGAAATAATTGATGATGATGGAAATATTAATGATAAAAAGATTAAAGAAAATCAAGAAAAATATGAAAAACAAATGTCTCCTAAGAAAACCCAAAATATTCTTGATATAGAAAATGATGAATTTAGTGACATAGAAGATGATGATGAAGATGACTTATTTGGTGATTCTGACGAGGAACTAGAGGTAGAAGAAGAATTAGAAATTGAAGAGGAGGAAACTGATATAGATCAAAAAGAAACACAAAAAAGTGTTATTGATGAATTGTTGACTGATGCTAAACTATCAAAAGGAAGCAATAAATTACATAGCAGTATGGTTCTTAATAAATTAAAATTAAGAGATCCCAAATTATTTGACTGGTCTAAGGAAGGAACGCAATCCACTGGTTATTCAAGAACCTGTCAGGCAGGTAGACAGCCACAAGTATTAACTCAATTAGAAAAAAAAGAGTTTGATGATGAATTTACCAAGATTTCAAAAGATTGGGGTAATACTGAAAATGAGAACCCTTTGTCTGCTTATTCGGCAAATGATGTAAATAAAGATGGCGCTAACTATGAATATATAGATTGTGATGAAAATAGTGTAAAGGAGTTATCTCAAGAAAAACAATGTAAAGCATTAAAATGGGGTTCAGCTGCGGATTCAAGTTTACATAATTGGTATATATGTCCCAAAATATTCGACCTAAATGAAAATAAACCAATACATTTAAAACAATTAAAATTCAAAAGAACATCACCTAAATTTAAACCTTCAAAAAATATAAATTCAGGGTGGAGAACACATAGTGATAAAGACCCAGAATTAGACGGATTAGATATATTAGAATTTCAACCATACTATGAAAAAGATGGTAATCAATATTTACCATGGGTAAAGAGTAGTTCTGATCCAGAGCCAACTATTTATAAAAGTCTTCTTTTTGCAGCAAAAAAAGAACAAGATGGTCTTACACCTGGATTGAAAAATAAATCTCAGCATCCAGAGGGTTATTATATGCCATGTTGCTTTAAGAAATCAATGAATGTTGAAGCAGCTTTTAAGGTTAATACTGGTAAAGCAGATATAAAAACCAACTATATACAAAATTGGGGACATGGTTTATCTGAAGGTAAATATGGTTTACTTCATAAAGTTATGGAGAAACATTTATTTAATACAAATATAGAAAGAGGTGAGAAAAAAAGTGCGGAGACAGGTTTAATTCGTGATAATAAGGGTTGTTTTATAAGATATGGTGTGGAAAACTCATATGATAATATATTTAAGCTATTTTCAATATTACATAATATAGATACAACTCAAATTATAGACAATATAATTAAAAAGCTTACAGTAAATAATTTCAGTGAACTTAACTTAGGAGATTTACATAATCAATTTGATTTCAATGGACTTCAAAGTTCTTATCAAAATTTCTTGGAGTATGTTCTATCTAATCAATTTAAAAATTTCGAATTTTTTGTAGAACTATTAACTACTAAAAAATACGGAATTGTTAAACAAGACATCAATGTGCTAGTTTTAGATATAGACCATTCTAATAACTCACTTGAACTTATCTGTTCTAATTATTATGATTTCAAATTTGATAGCGTAGATAATACGGCCTTTGTTTTAAAAACAAGCAGTGGTCATTATGAACTTTTATGTAAATTCCATACACTTTCAGATGAACCAATATTTATATTTAATAAGGATGAATTACTTTCAAAACATAACTATTTAAATAATATTTTTAGTAAAATAACAGACACTGGTAAATGTGCTCAAAAACATATTTCCCAACTAACTTCTGAAAATAACGTAATGGGGTTAATAACAAATGACGATGTTAATAACACAATTGACATAATCAAGAAAAATTTATCTGGTGATAAATCTATAAAAAAAATTATCCATGATTCATACAATAAAGCTGTTGGATTATACCTAAATAATAATGTAACTATCCCTATATATCCTCAAAGTATAAAAACTGATATACCCTCTATAAGTCTAGAATCTATAGAACCTGTAGATATAAAACTTATTGAGGAAACATATAGTTTAATTAATAAGCATCTCGAGCCAGGTAAATTATTAGAAATAATAGACTATTTTAGATCAGAAGAAAATAATTATGTTATTGCTAACACAGGAAACTACATAAAAGTAATTTCAATACCTGAAGAAAAACTTAATAGTTCTATTGTAAAGACAGATTATTTCAAATTAGACAAAGAATTATATGACTACAAGGAATCAATAAAAAAAAGTATTTATAAACCCCCTATTAAAATTTATCAGTTGATCAAAATTATTCAAGATATAAAAGGGGTTAAATTGTTACACCTTTTAATAAATATAGGTGGATATGCTTATGCTGTTATATTAGAAAATAGTTTGGGTCATAAATTAATTGTTCCTATTCAGCGTATTTCACTAAAACAATTCGAAGTTTTAAAAACAGAGATATTATCAGATAAAAGCTATACTGATTCAGATTCAATAATTAAAAATATTAAGAGCTTAACCAATATTGAAGAATTTAAGATCGATATTGGTTTACAAAATTATATGGACAGTATTGTTCAATTTTCAAGATTATCTTACTATAAGATTCCATGTTTACCTGCCCGAGCATTATTTGGTGATGACCTTAATGAAAAAAAATATGAGTCATTAATTTTAGAAACCAGTTTAAATGTAGATCTTGACGAATCTGTTAAATTTAACATATGGAGTAAAGATTCAAAATTTAAATTTATTATTGACAATCTTATAGATACACCAGTTGTTGACAGACTTTTTTTTAATGTAAATCCTAATATTCCATCAGAACTTATCAATGATCGTATTGTTAATAACATTAGAATTAACTATATTTCGTCGTTGTATCAAATTATTAAAAGTAAAATTTATGAAATATTTCAATCAGACAAATTTATTGATGTAAAGGATTTCATACAAAGTGTAATTAAAAACCCAGTTATAAAAAATAATTATAAAAAAATTCTTATTAGGCCTATTATGAAATTAATATTCAGTGTTCTGGTAAAAGAGGTTGAAGACGACATAACTAATTTTAAAGATATAAATAATAAAATAAAATGTGCTGATAACAGCTGTGATAACTTATTTTGTGTAAATGAAAAGGCTAATATTGATAGTGTTTATAAGTCATTAGTAGATCAAGATATACTAAAATTAGGGGTATTATCTATTGATGAAATTCAACTTTCTGATGTAGATGAGTCTCAACTTAGTGATATTACTAGTAAAGTAAATGCTGATTTATTAAAAAGACTGTATAGTTCTTACAGAGATTGTATAATAATTTTTGAAGGTATGGATAAATTGTGTAAAATAAAAGTTAATACAGCTACACTGGCCGATGTGTTTCAATTTGGTAAAATGAAAAATAAAATTTTGAATGAAATGATATTTAATAAATATAGAAGCTATGAACTATTTAATTACATTAACAAAGATATATCTAATGAAGAACTTGTTGCAAATAGTGAATCTGAATTTTTATTTGCCAGCTCTGAATATACTATGTCTACTCTAAATCAATTGTATATGAAAAGTCTAAACAAATACTATGACAATAATCTTCCATTTGATAAATCAATCCAACGAATAAGTAGCATACAAATTGATAAACTAAAGGATTTCATAATTAAAAGTTGTAAATTAAATGATGAATTTAATATGTATGAGGTTGATACACTCAAATGTGCTTTAGAACCTATAAAAAATAAAAATAAGGGTATAGATAAATCACTTCAAGAATATTTATCGGAAAAAGAAATTTCAGATTTATCTGAATTAATTAATAAGTTATAGAACATTATAAGTGCGTTTAATTTATAATGATTTAAAGAAAAGTCTTTCTATATATTCTATATGAGCCAGGTTGAAGTTAGCCAGCCACCACTTTCCCCCCAATTTATTAATACAAGTGAATTTGATGAAAATCTAGATAACTATAAATTTGTTATTAGAACAGTGCAGGCAAGCGCATTTAGAACTCTTGTAGAAGCATTAAAGGAAATATTAACTGATGTAAATATTGAAATAGATAAGACCGGTATGAAAATTATTGCTATGGATGCTTCTCATGTAGCACTTATTCACATGAAACTTACAGCAGAAAATTTTGAAAAATACCATTGTAATAAGGAAATTGTTTGCGGTATTTCTATGATGAGATTATTTAAACTTCTTAAAACAATGTCTCCCAATGATACCCTCACATTTTATGTAGAAGAAGATGAACCTAATATTTTAAAAATACAAATTGATACAGGTGAAAAAAATCTAAAACATACTTTTGAGCTTAAACTTATGGACTTATTTATTGAAAAGGTAGAAGTTCCACCTGTTGAATTTGCGTCAGTTCTAAGACTTCCTTCGGGTGATTTTCAGAAATTATGTCGAGATATGAATCAATTGGCTGATGATATTGAAATTAAATCAAGTGGAAGTGAACTAATGTTTAGTATTAACAACGATTGGGTTACTCAGCAAACCATTATCAGGGAATCTAACGGTGGTTCGGGTATGAGTTATATTCAAAATCTATCTCCTGATGAAGTTATTCAGGGAGTATTTAGTTTAAGATATTTAGTTTTATTCAGTAAATGTACTAACTTATGTCAAAATATTGAAATATACATAAAAAATGATTATCCTATAATTATTAGATATAGTGTAGCTAATTTAGGAGAAGTTAAATTTTGTCTTGCTCCTAAAAACAATGATGACTAAACTGGGACAGATTCCGCCCTAAAATTTTTATTTTTTTGTTCACAATGTTTTTTCAACATTTGGACAAATATGAATGTTCCTGCTACAGAATAACATGGAACAAACCATTCTTTACACTTGTTCTTTAGTGACTCGTTGTCAGTTTGTGCATACTCAATACTAGATATTATAGCAATCAACATACAAATAAATACTACAGCACAACAGGATGCATCTTGTTGTTGTTCAATTGTTCTGGCGGGCATTAAATAGGAGTTAAATTTTATAAAATAAAAATTGTTTTATCAAATTTAAAAATTGTAAATACTGCTAATATCAAACAGTGATTTAATTGTGAATTTCATATATTGGATTTCTTGTCCTATTAATTCAATGGATATAATTTTACAATTAATCTCTCTGCATATTTTAGCCATTAGTTTAGCATATAATTTATGATATTTATTGTTTACACCTAAGATCAAACCATTATCTTTTACTCCGATTAAATAATAGGATATTCCATTACCTTCTATTAATCTAAATTTCATTTGCGTAGCATATTTTTTAATTTTAGTATCAGTCATACTTTGTAATCTCTCTTTATATTCAATTGGTCCAAGATCGTTTTCCTGACATAGTCTTGGCATGTAATATAATATAATGAGTGAACTTTAAGTATAGACTTTATATTAACCTAAAACTATGTCATGATTTTAATATACATGTCTGCTTTAAATCGTCTAAAAAAAGAATATCAAGAAATTACAAAAAATCCACCTTGTAATTGTAATGCTAAACCAGAGGATGATAATATTTATCACTGGACAGCCCAAATATTTGGCCCCTCAGAAACTCCCTACGAAGGAGGAGTATTTCAACTTAATATAGTATATCCTACTAATTATCCTTTTAAACCACCTAAAATAAATTTTTTAACAAAAGTATATCATCCCAATATTGACTCTGCAGGTAATATATGTCTCGATATTTTAAAAGATAAATGGAGCCCTGCACTAACAATAAGTAAAATATTACTATCTATATGTTCTTTGCTAAATGAACCTAATCCTGATGATCCTTTAATGCCAGAAATAGCCAAGGAATATACAGAAAAAAAAGACGTATATGAAGTAAATGCTAAAACTTGGACACAGGTGTATGCGGTCTAATTAATTATTCTTATTATATTTAATAAGATTAATATAGTTAATTATCTATAATTAGATTTATAAATAGTAGGTTTATTAAAATCTACCAAGTTTAACCTTTCCATTATTATTATTATTTTTTTTTGTAGGTTTTTTAGATGTGTTATATTTTTGTTGTTTAGTAGTATCTCTTTCAATATTTTTAACGTGACTGGAGTATTTAACTTGATCCATATCTAAAAAAGAAAGTTTTTCTGATAATAACTTAATATCTTCTTTTTTATAATTATTATTCCATATTTTTATAATACAAAAATTCTTTTTAGGTGAAATAGATATTCCATTTACCTGTAGTGATTCCATGGTATTACAACAAATACATTCTCCTATCGTGAAACTACATAATT
>MDSX01047766.1_pt1 | contig 16300 bp, 8 predicted proteins | sample 811141 | NCBI WGS metagenome assembly MDSX01 (sample SAMN05326642, study PRJNA326480) | marine metagenome | isolation source: seawater | place: Atlantic Ocean: South East | collected 2010 | reverse complement strand
GGACTTTGATGCTAGTGCTCGAATGGCAGTAGTGGCAGATAACGTGCAGTGGTTTGAAGACAACAGTCCAATTATGGACGAGCACAAAAAAGAAAGTGTAGTAGGTGTAAGCTATAAAATCGTCACCGTCGCAGGTGAAGCTGGTGATGCGAGTCCCTCCACTCCTATTGGAGTGAATTTACCCAATGCGAATTGGATTAGAGTAGAGCATGGTTCTAAATCAGTATCCTTAGGGAATATTGAAGATGCCTATCAATCTAGCTCAGGAAAGGGCATGATGAAAGAGTTTGGCTTCTCGTCCATGCACAATGAACGTTCAGAAAAATATGGCGAATTAGGGTCAAAAATGCATACCGCTTTGCATGAAGTAGTTGGCCATGCCTCCGGAATGATTAATCCAGGTATAGGAACACCAAAGCAAACCTTGAAAAATTACAGCTCTACTCTTGAAGAAGCGCGAGCAGATTTGGTTGCATTGTATTTTATATTGGATGACAAAATGCAAGAAATTGGACTTATGGAAAATAAGGAAGCTGGCTATGCTGAATACGACAGTTATATCTCAAATGGCATGATGCTTCAACTAAGAAGAATTCTTCCCGGTGATGATATAGAAGAAGATCACATGCGCAATAGACAATTAGTGGCCTCTTGGGCCTTTGAACAAGGCATGGAGGAGAATGTAATTGAACGCAAGGAAATAGAGGGTAAGACATACTTTGTAATCAATGATTATGATAAACTAAAAGGATACTTTGGTCAATTGTTACGCGAAATACAACGAATTAAAAGTGAAGGTGATTTTGATGCCGGAAGGGCATTAGTGGAAACTTATGGAGTGAAAGTTGATCAGGCTATTCACGCTGAAGTTCTAAGTCGCTCAAAACCTTTAAATCTTGCTCCTTATAGTGGATTTGTAAATCCTGAAATGGAGCCTATTTTTGAGCAGGACAGTATAGTAGATGTTAAGGTCAACTACCCTATGGATTTCTTAGGTCAAATGCTACGATATGGAAAACACTATAGCTTTGAATAATTTGGCTATTAAACTTAAGTTAAAGGCGCCAAATGGCGCCTTTTTACTGCCCTAAAATACCCACATCAAGGTAAGCCTTGGACCCAAAGAAAACAATTGATAAATAATAAGCTATATTAAGTGGGCTAAAGAAACTGACCTATGAAAAAACAGCGTTCAATCCATTATGAACTTCATGAAAATTGGAGATTATCAGGCTTGGTACCAAAAGAAATTGAGCAGAAGCTTGAAGATTTATTGAAAACAGCTTATGCCCCTTATTCAAATTATCCCGTGTCTAGCGTTGTACTATTGGAAAATAATGTTCACATAGTTGGGACAAATCAAGAAAATGCTGCATTTCCATCTGGGCTTTGTGGAGAACGAGTAGCGGTTTTAGCTGCCAAGGCAGCATACCCGTTGGAAGCTATTAAAGCCGTTTACATCATGACCGCTGAAACCGAACGTGCCCCTGCCGCTCCATGCGGATCTTGCAGACAAGTATTACATGAGTCTGAATTGAGACAATCAAAACCGTATCAATTATTCTTGATGAATAAAACTAAAAATGCATTAGAATTCAACGGTATTCAAGACCTATTGCCGTTTAGCTTCACACTACCCAACAACTTATGAAAACAAAAAAAGAAATAGTAGACAATTGGCTCGTTCGATATACTGGCGTTGAATTAAAGGATTTTGGTAAATATATATTACTGACCAACTTTCAGCACTACGTAGACCTCTTTGCTGAACTCACAGGCGGTAAGATACAGGGTAGTGACAAGAGTATGAGTAGCGCAACTCACAACGGTATAACTATCATTAACTTTGGAATGGGTTCTCCTAATGCAGCAACCATGATGGATTTATTATCTGCAATTGAGCCAGAAGCAGTCTTGTTCTTAGGTAAGTGTGGAGGACTAAAAAAACGTAATTCAATTGGCGACCTTATTTTACCTATCGGTGCTATCAGAGGAGAAGGAACCTCCAATGATTATTTCCCACCTGAAGTTCCCGCAATGCCTTCCTTTGCGCTGCAAAAAGCGGTTTCAACAACTATTAGAGACAACAATATTAACTATTGGACGGGTACTGTTTATACTACCAACCGACGAGTTTGGGAGTACGATAATAAATTCAAAAAATATTTAAAGAAGATTCGTGCCTATGCTATTGATATGGAAACTGCCACGCTCTTCACGGTAGGCTTTCATAATCAAATTCCAACTGGAGCACTTCTCTTAGTTACGGACTCACCCATGGTTCCAGATGGTGTAAAAACATTAGAAAAAGATAAAGTCAATTCTAAGAAGTTTGATGAAAACCATGTAAATCTTGGTGTAAAGAGCTTAGAACAGCTTATCAATAATGGAAATACAATTCGGCACCTGAAGTTTTAACTTCAAAATTCAAGCACTCAGCGCTAGGAAATCTGTAGCTTCATTTGATTACTATGACTTGCCTAGTGCATTAATAGGAAGCATGAGTGGCTCATATCAAATAAGCGAATATATTTCATTACAATGTGGTATTCAAAACCTGTCTAACACCCGTCATATAGTCGCTGCTCGTCCAGCAGGATACCGAACCTTTACACCTAGAATGGGGACCTTAGGTGTGTTATTGGATCTATAACTTTCTATTGAATGAAAAGAATGCGTTTAGAGCCTATACTATTTTGACCAACATAATGAAGTATTAGCGATCCATTGAAATTAATAGATTCAATGTCACCCCTATTCAATCGTTTTGAAAAAACAAGTACTCCTTTTAAATCGTAGGCATTAACGAATATGGTTTCCGAATACTTATTGACTAACTCAAATTGTCCATTGTGTGGATTTGGATATACAGCAAGAGCTTCCATTGCAGGCTCGTCTAATTGTAACGGTGTATTACTAGCATCAGGCGTAGGAATTAAGAAATCTATCCAATTTGGAGATGCATCATAGCTTCGGCCAAAACTTACATCTGTGGATTGCGCACCAAAGTTGATGTAATCTACTGTATCTGCACTTCCCAAAGGATCATGAAAGAGGGCTATTTCCTCACCAGACTTGGCTAATTTAAATGGTGCGTGATAAGGATTGTTTACGGCCTCATTAGAAGCCCAAATAAGCATAAATCCTCCGCTAGGCAGGTTAACTGATGGCAGAATATACTTTTCCGGATCGTTAAGATTATCTGATAATCCATAATCCCCAAGGAAAATAGGCGAGTTAGATGCATTATGAAGTTCTATCCAATCATAATAACCACCATCGGCTGCTGAAACGGTAGAGCTATTACTTGCCATAAATTCATTAATCACAAGGCCACTTGTAGGATTTTGGAAGCCTAGAACGTGATATTCGTGACCTGCTCGCTCCGGGGAAAACTTACCTATAGTTCCTGCATCCGCATAGATATAGAAATGCTGCTGAACAGAAGTAACAGTTGTAAACGCTCCAAATACCCCATCATTGGCAGCACCATCTCCGTGAATGCCATCATCATACATTTGTTGGCGTTCAAACCTATCCTCAAGATCATTACGCGTGCTCAAATAAACGAACGTTGCATTCGTGACATTGGCCGTTATAGTACCAGTAGAAGGTGCCGCAGAAGGCGCCGAAGCTACAATATTTGTTATAGTTGGTTGCGTAGCGGACAAATCAGGTCTAGACTGTAAATATGAAGCTCTTGCATTCATTAATGCGCTAATCCCTGGAGCAGAACTACCCCCACCAGGACCTCCTCCTCCCCCGCCTACATCAGTGGTGATATTAGACTTAAATTGAGTATATGTACTGAGCTTATTAGGATCTGCACTAACGGCGCTATCAATTAAGTTATGATAAAACTGGGCCTTATTAAAATATGTTCCATTCGAAAAGTTTTCATCAAGAATAGTTTTCATATGAGCCAAATACATGCGCTTATACATTGGAATACTCAGTAGTTTTTGTATCAGCGGCCATGCGGCATCATTAGAATGCAATAAATGAGTCATTTGAGCCTTAGAAGTGGTATTACCTAAATTAATCGTACCGGTCATACTGAATTTCCCAAAACTTTCATTCATGTCCCATATCACAGGATAAAATTGACGATTTTTCATTCTATACAAATAATAGTTTTGCTTAAATCCTCCGGCATAACTATCTAGGTTTACCAAAACATTATTAAAGGCATGCATCCAAAGCGTTTGATCAACTTGAAGGATTTCTTCAATAGCATTAATATCGTTTGCCAAAGTATCCATAAGATGAATCAATTCAGCCCAACCAGCATTGGACTTGATTTCATACGAATCATAATAATTCGTGCTATCATTCCCGTTATAAACGAGATCCGGATATGACGACGTGCCGGGTCCCGCTCCAGCAGGCGGGTTACATTTTATAAATGCGCCTTTTCTTGAACGCAGGTAGTTGTCAACAAACGACTTATTGATGGATTCTGCACTAGAATAAAGACCAATTTGATTCCCATTAACATACACAACGGCATAATTTGCAAGCGGAGCAAACATATATTTCCGAGCTATTTCATAAGACAGCACCTCCCTTAAAAAAGACGGGTCTTTAGCAACATTACTCAACTTTATATCTGTAAACCCTTGATAATGCTGGTTCTTATAAGTATCTAATTCTATATGCCAAGGATTTTTAACTTGATTTGACTTGTATGTTGAATTGCCCTTGTATTTAACTCCTACACTATCATAATACGTCCCATTTATAGTTACTGATTGGGACATAATATAGCTCTCACTTCCCGCTTTTGCAGTATCCAACATGTAATCCCAATTAGATTGCGAAAAATCAATCTCGATAACTGAAATCGACGCGGAATCATAAAACCCTTGAGCATTTAAATTGGATATAGAAGCTAAGGCAAGAACAAAGAGAATCAAGTGTTTACTCATGACGAAAATTTAAGTCAATTATATTCATGGTAAGATAGTTCGATTTGGTCTAGAAATTGATAGAATTTTTAGACAGAAAAAATGTTAGTGTTCTCTTTACTAATTGGAGAAAATAAATGAACAAAAAAAACCGCTTCACCAAGGTGAGCGATTTTAAGTGGATTGCAGAGGGGAAGGGATTCGAACCCTCGATAGGCTTGCACCTATACCAGCTTTCCAGGCGGGCCCTTTCAACCACTCAGGCACCCCTCTAATTTGAAGCGAAAATAGTGTTAGCAACATTACTAAACAAGCGAAGACCGATACCATTAGTAAGTGTACTTATTACACTATATTTAACCCAATGAAAAGATTAGTCATTTTATTGCTTTTCTTTACCTCCTTAGTAGCTAGGGGACAAAGTGATACGTATTTTATTATGCCTCCCTTACTTGAATGGGAAGGCGGAAGTCACGATATCTATTTGAACTTTAGCACGACCTCACCTAGCTCTCAAGTTTGGGTATATAATAGTGATTCGTCATTATCTCAAAATATCACCGTCACCTCAGGTAACATAAGCACAATAAGGTTTCAAAATGATGTCGCTGGATTGCTCAGCACTTATGGAGCACGAGAACTTAATTGGCCCAATTCTAAAAGATATCGGGATGCCCTCTTTATTGAAGCTTCTAATCCTGTTACGGTGACCGAACAGATTGTTGAACCTTTCAATCAAGAAATAATCACCGCAAAAGGCCGAAACGCATTGGGTACCGAGTTTTATGTTGCCTCTCAAACGCTGATTACAACTACAGTAAGTGGGACGTTTATGGGTTACCATGGTATGCATTACATCTCTGTTGTTGCTACGGATGATAATACAGAAGTAAGCTTTAAAGCACGTACAGGGAATATATTTACTTCGGGGAGTGATAGCGTCTTTTTCACTTTGAATAAAGGACAAAGTTGGGTGAGTACAATGGAGGATAACAGACAACTTCTTGGAACAAGGATTGTCTCTAATAAGCCCATTGCTGTGACCGCAGGAGGAAATCATTTAAAGAATGCTTCAGCGAACCATGGTGATGCAGGTCTTGACCAAATAACTCCTATTGATTTGTTAGGGAACAAACACGTTGTCCTCCGCGGACTTGCGAACCATCCAAACGATTACATCATGTTTATTGCTGTGGAGGACGGAACGGATATCAGCATTAACGGAACGAGCGTGCTCGCAAACGGTTCTGCAGGTGAATCTGGTACGTACAGTATGGTTGGAATTGCTAATCAACCTGGGAAACCCTTTATTGTGGAAAGTAATAAGCCTATTTACGTCTATCAGGCTACCACAGGCTCTGTTGGAAATGAACCAGAAATGGGAATGGCACAAATCCCTCAAGTTAACTGTACTGGCTCTAATTTAATTCGCTACAATCGTGCTACTGGATTGGCTACTTCAGCCTTAGTAACTATTCCTTCGGATGCCGTATCGGCCTTGAAATATAATAATAATCTGATTTCAGGAAATCCCTCCATAACCGTGCAACAAAGCACTTATGATCCTTCGTGGTCTGGCGTATACATAAACTCTAATATTCTCACTAACAATTTCACACTTGAATGCCCCACACCCTTTCATGTTGGGATAATTGCAGGGCAAGGGAATTCAACAGGTCTTTATGGATATATCAGCGGGTTTGATGATCGATTTCAACTGTATGATCCCTCAGATATCACAGCTACTGATATCATTTACATGCCCAAGCAATGTGCAGATACTGTTTCCTTAAAATTCTCCTACAATTCGTGTTCGGATAGTATTGAAGTTATTTCTGGTATAATTAATCAAGGTGAGGGTCAGCTCGTTGATATAGATTCAAAAGACACTGTCTTAGGTATTCTTCCTAGTGAAGGATTCAGCGGAAATATGTCCATTACGATTTTAGTGCAAGACGGTTTTGGCGGACTTGAATCTATTGAGTTTAGGTTTGAATACCTTGGTGAGGATTATGATCCCATAGCCGTTCCTAATGTAATTACTCCAAACGCTGATGGAATCAATGATATTTTGACCATTAAAAGCGATGATATTTTAGACATCTTTAAGCTAAACGTATATAGCCGCTGGGGAAGCAAAGTATTTTCAACAAAAGATCAGAACGAGGCTTGGGACGGTAGAAGTAATAGCTCTGATTTGGCCCCGGGAGTTTATTACTATTCTATTCAAACTGAAACTATTTGCGGACAACTCATCAAAACTGGCGCTATACATGTGCTTAAATAGATGAGACTACAGCAGGCAGTATATAATACCTTTTTATCCCTTGCCTTATTTTGTACAAGCCAATTAGCAATGGCTCAAAGTGATACCTATTTTGCTTTTCCCCCACTTTTGGAGTGGCAGGGAGGTCAGCATGTAATTGACCTTCAAATAAGCACAAGCGTGCCATCTTCCCAGGTATGGGTATATAACAGCGACACGAGTTACAGTCAAAACATAATTGTCACCCAAGGAAATCTAAGTACCATAACACTGAGTGCTATTCAACCGAGTATTCAATCCACGTTTGGTGCAAGAAATCTAACTTGGGTGAACCAAAAAAGAAGCAAAGATGCTTTGTTTGTTGAGGCGAGTCAGCCGGTTACCGTTACGCAGCGAGTTCGTCAACAATTCAATCAAGAAATTATTACTGGAAAAGGAATGAATGGTATAGGGCAAGAATTCTACATTGCCTCACAAACAGAAATTCACTCCACAGTTACGGGAAATTTCACAAATTACCATGGTTTGCATTATGTAAGTCTTGTAGCCTTAGAAGACAATACGGAAATCATTATAAAAACGAGCGCTGGCAATACCTTTACAAACGGTTTAGATAGTGCTGTATTTCAATTAGATCAAGGCGAAAGCTGGGTGAGTACCATGCGCGACAATAAGGTACTGCTAGGAACTAAAGTGACCTCCGATAAACCAATCGCAGTGACGGCTGGTGGTAATCACTTAAAAACGTCAAGTACGAATAATGCTGATGCTGGAATTGACCAAGTAACACCTACCGAACATTTGGGTTTGAAACACGTGGTGCTCAGAGGTCGCGCCAATCATCCTCAAGACTATTTTATGTATGTAGCCACCCAGAATGGCACGAACATTTCTGTAGACGGTACTACCATATTATCAAATGGAAATGCCGGTGATGCTGGCACGTTTCTAATGAACGGGAATCCTGCTTCTCCTGGTAAGCCTTTTGTAGTGGAATCAAATCTACCCATGTATGTCTTTCAAGTTACCTCAGGAGTAACAAACGGCGAACCTGAACAGGGAATGGCTCAACTGCCTCATTTGGACTGCACAGGCTCCACCAACGTCACGTATAATCGTGCTTCAGGCTTAGCCACCTCTGCACTAATTACTATCCCGTCCAATGCTGTTTCGAGTTTAAATTACAATGGAAACTCTATTCTATCAAATACAAATATTACCGTTCAGCAAAGTACCTATGACCCGTCATGGAGTGGTGTTTACATTGGACCTAATGTTCTAACCAACAGTTTTAGTTTAGATTGTATTACTCCTTTCCACGTTGGCATTCTCGCAGGTGAAGGATCAAGCACCGGTCTATATGGATACATCAGCGGTTTTGATGACGATTTAAAATTACTTGATCCACTTACTGCCTTATCCGTAGATGACATCCCTCTTGGCTCTCGTTGTGATACAGCCATTCCGCTTTTTTTTGATTTTCTAAGTTGCGTTGATAGCATAAATGTTGTTAGTACAACAGTGCTTCAAGGCAATGCAACAATTATAGATTCAAATTCTGCGGACACAGTTTTACACGCCATTATTGATCCAAATTTTAACGGAATCATTGAAATTCAAGTTGTGGTGGAAGACTCAAGAGGTTTTAGAGACTCTGTTAACTACGAATTTGAATATTTCGGCACCTCTTATGATCCAGTTCAAGAGGATACGTTAAGCGTTTGCGATGGACAACCAGTAGTTTTACAAGTGCAAAACCCAGGGGCGGGACTTTCCTACCTATGGTCAACAGGAGATACTACAGTAAGTACTACCGCTTTTGATCCTGGATGGGTTTGGATAACTGTAGATGCTGGCAATTGTGTATTCCACGATAGTGTTTTTCTTATCAACGGTTCACTTTATGAACCAACCACAAGAGATACCGCCTACTGCGACTCATTAATTATTGATTTTAGCAACCCATTTTTAGCAAATTTATATTGGACCACTTTAGATACAAACGCTATTCAATTGCAATTTGATTCTACCGCCTATTATCCTTTTATTTCCACAGATATCAATGGCTGCTCCATGGAAGACAGCTTTTATTTTAGAGTGATAGCAGAACCTTATATTGATGAAGGTTTTGGTTGCCCAAATTATACCCTAACCGCCACGGGGTACTCACAGTTTATTTCATTTTCATTGGGTCAACAGACCTATACAGAACCTTCATTAGATACGCTATTCCCATTTGCAGGATCTCACGAATTAACATTAGTAGCTATTGATAGTTGTGGCAATCTAGATACGATCTCGCGTATATTGGAAGTAGACTGTTTAGATAACTTATTAATGTATGTACCGACTGCGTTTTCCCCAAATGGAGATGGCATTAATGATACCTATTGTTTATCAAGCTCCTTGCCAACAAGAACAGAGTATGCTATATATGATCGTTGGGGAAATGAACTGTTTCGGGGAGCTTCAACAGAATGTTGGGATCCAAATGGACTTGGACAAAAGATTGCTAAAGGAGCCTATTCCATGCGAACCTTCACAAAACTTCCGTCCGACCAACTGCACATTGATGAATTCACCATTTTCGTGTTACCTTAAGTGGAGTTTGTCACTTAAGGCCTTAATAATTGATTTAGAAGTTACGTGTATTGGTCAACTGCAAGGACGGGAGCAACCCGTTGTGTAAAAAACTATCACGAGATAGTTAAATTGATAACTTAACATTCATTACTGATTACTCATTATGTGTATTTTTGAATTGATTTTGTAAACAAATATGTCATACCTGGACACCGCAATTGTAATAGCTTGGCCTGAATGTACTGCCCGCGCAGACGAGAGTTTAGTTATTTTTCTTCGCAAAACTGGTTTTTTCAAAAATCTAAACATGCGTGTTGGACATGCTGCCATTTGTCTAATCAACCCACAAACCTTTGAGGTGGTGTATTATGATTTTGGTAGATATATTACTCCAAGGGGCTATGGAAGAGCTCGCAACAAATACACCGATCCTCTTTTAGAATTGAAAACAAAAGCAACATTTGATGAGCATAAAAACCTCACGAATATTGAAGAGATTGCAATAGAATTAGACGCTAAATCAAAATATACTCATGGCGTGGGTCCCTTAGTATTTTCGGTAAGTAAGACAATCAATTTTGCAAAGGCAAAAAACTATGCAGATGAAATGGTTAAACGTGGCTACTTCCCATATAACGGTCTTGATAAAAGTGCCTCTAATTGTGCCCGTTATGTTACAGAGACTATTAAGGCAGCAAACGAAGACGGGACAATCGGGACCAAACTAAAATATCCATTGACCATTCGTCCTACCCCGCTTTACAACGTGGTTGCAGCAAAAACGGAAGACGGTATCTATAGCTTTGAAGGAGGTACGCTTCAATACATGGAAAAGTCCAGACGCCATAGTCTTTCAGATTTAAGTAATGGGCTGTTACAAAGTTCCCTTACTAAATACACAGATGGCCTTCCAGATGATTCCATCCTTGGATCCATAGAAGAACCTGAAAGACCTCCAAAAATTCCTAAAACAGCCGTTTGGTTGGGAGGACTGGGTGAAGGTGCTTGGTTCAATATTGACAAGATTGATGCGCACAGCTTTGAAGGAATAAAGTTTAATGAGGAAGGCGGGATCGAATATCAAGGCATTTATGCTAATCCTGATATAGAAATTCCAGTGAATGCAAAGGTAACCTATACCTCTCATTACGGATTTTATTCCATTGAGATTGAAGGGGTGGTTCACCGTTTCTATCGGAAAACATAATTACAAAAAAGCCCGAACTATCGCTCGGGCTTTTTAAATTGAAATTCAGAAGACGTTAAAAGTCTATCTTATAATAGAACACTGGAAATAATCCCAATTGATAATTCTCAGCTATATCACCTGTTTCTGGCAAGTAGGTCAAGGTTAGAATGTTCTTATTATTGGTAATATTAGAAATGTCTAATGCAAATTCATGAGCAAGGTTTAAGAAGTTCCATTTGTATCCGACCTTGAAATCTAATCGGAAGTATGGTCGGTATTGATTACTGTTAAACGTTTCATTATCAATAAACTCAATCTCAGAAGCTAATGCAGATGCAGTTGGATCAACATCTCCAAACCATCTTCCACCAATGGAGCTGACTTTAGAACCTAAATTTAACACCCCGTATTTGCTCAGCTTATAATTCTTAGCAATGATAAAGTTGAATGCATAGCGGCCGTTAAAAGTTGTATTTATCCAAATATCATCAGCTGAGCCAGTACCTGAAGCAGCAATATTTTTTGATCCTTTGTATTTAGCATCAAAAAGAGATCCCGTAAATAGACTATAGAAACCGTTTCTATAATAATGCTCGGCAGTAAACTCGACTCCATAATTGCGGCCTAATCCGGAGTTTTCTAGAGGCTCTGCCCAAAGACGACCAAAACCTGCACCACCATTAACTAAGGAAAAGTATGAAGGCACAATTTCTACCGGCACATCCCATAAATACTGATAATAGGTTTCTAATTTGATACGAACTGGGTAATCAAAATTGTGTTCCCAGCCCGCTACAAGATGTGTGCTTTTGGTTAAACCCATGCCCTTGTTGTATTCTGTTCCGTAGAGACCATCTGCTATAGCCTGAGGGGTTGCTTGCGAGCCTCTGTAGTAATACAAATAAGAACTCTGCATTTGGCTATGATAGCCTGCCCCGGTAAAAAACTTATTGTGCTTGTCAACATCATAATTGAATCCTAAACGCGGTTCAATAGGGCTGAACGTATTGTCATTTATATTTGAATAAAGCGCTGTTAATCCAGCCGTCATAGTTAGTTTATCAGTTAATCGATTCTTATAGCTTAAAAATGGTTGAACAATAGCATAACCATCTGTACTCGAAGTACCATTATCCGTTCCCCAAGGGAATTCCCAAGGAGAAATTTGTCCAGTTAAGCCATTTACTATTCGAGTCGAATCTAAATAATCAACCATTACGTAGTCAACATTAACTCCTGCTTTGAAACTCTGACGTGCATTTATCTTCTTGGTATAATGACTATAGCCATGGATTTTTGTCTCATAGTACCAGTAATTCAAAATCTTTGGTGCAGAATCTACTCTCCAATAATACTCATCAACGGCTGCGGTATCAATTCCACGGAAAACTTTTGTATTTAAAGCGTGAACCGCAGAACGAGAGGCAGCTACCCCACTTTTCAGATAGCTGTTTTTATCTAAACGTTTACTATAAGTGGCACCTACAACGCCCATATGTGTGTCAAAAAACTGATCACGATCAACAATACCAACTCCCTCAAAATCACCAGTTATTAAATTACCATCTGTTCCAGAAATATCAATCACCAAATCAGACGTTCCACCCATTCCCCAGAGGCTCAATTTAGAACCGTCCTTTTGAGGGAAAGAGAATCGGAAAGCACCATCAGCATAATTTGGAATCGCTGTAGTACCTAGAGGGATATTCAATCTTGATGCAATGCCTAAAGTAGAATATCTACCCAAAATCAAATACGATGGCGCATTAGGCTTCTCCTTGCCAATTCGTCCCTCTGCCATTAACTCAACCCCAAGAAGACCAAATTGAAAGCTACCCTCGAAAGGTGTAGCGTTATTACCATCACGCATTTCCAAATCAAAAACTCCGGCAATAGCATTTCCATATTCACCTGGCCAAGCACCAGTATAAAAATCGCCGCTTTGAATATACTTATTGTTTAATATTGTTACGGGACCTCCTCCTGTTCCTGGGATGGCAAAGTGGTTTGGATTCGGTATGTTGATTCCTTCAAAACGATACAAAATACCCGCTGGAGTATTTCCGCGTACAACAATGTCGTTTCGTGTATCGTCAGAACCTTGAACACCAGCGAAGTTGGTAGCCATACGGGCAGGCTCACCTCTAGACCCAGCGTATAAATTAGTCTCCTCAACAGAGAATTTACGAGCACTAACAACCGCCATTTCATTTTTAACCTCACCGCGCGGTGCAGCAACAACTTGTACCTCATCAAGCTTTACGGTGCTCTCCGTCATGGCGACACGAATTACTGCTTGCTTTGCAGAATTCAGTTCCACAACTGTAGATGTAGGTTCATACCCAAAAAGTTGTATTGCAACTATTTTACGACCGATTTCAACCTCCAATTCAAACAATCCGTATTGATCCGAAAAGGCCTGAACATTATCACATATAATCAAGGCATCTGGCAGAGGGGATTTTGACTCAGAGTCAATGACTGTACCTCTAATAGTTTGAGTCAACGTTTGCGATGCAAGTGATGTACTCAAAATAACTAATGCAAATAAAAGTAATCGTCTCATATTTCTAGTTTTATAATTCGAAGTTAGCGGATGTTACGCTCTAAATTCATGTTTGGATTATTGAATAATGAGATTTTATCTACTAATCATAGCGTTATTAGTGCTAAATCCAATATAACATCTCATTTATGAACCAACAGCTACCTGTGGAATCGCGAAAAATACTTGATACCCTTTCCATAGAACTGCCATACCATACTCCCCTTATACGTTCCTTTGAGCGCTTTCATGGGTAATAGGGGAAGATGAGAGATTGACATGCGATTTCTCTGGATTTTTGTAAACCTACTATAAAAACCAAAATGTGCTTTTAAAATGGCTAAAGCATGGCTTGGCTTGCCTTCCAAAACAAATTTTATCGCTGCTATACCATCTAATAATAGGCGAATAAATACAACCCCTAGAGCTCGCAGCTGAGGCAAGTTTTTGACCAGGATTATCAGGTTATTTCTAAAATTTAAATAAGTCTTTCTTGGAGAATCAGCGTTTAACGTGGCACCACCTAGATGATAAACCGTTGATTGTGGCTCTACCCAAATCTCATAACCCGCACGCTGCATACGCCAGCATAGGTCAATTTCTTCCATGTGCGCAAATAGCATGGAGTCTAGCTCACCAGCATCATGGAATGCTTCCATTCGCACCGCCAAACAGGCCCCCGTAGCCCAAAATACTTGAACAGCATCATCATATTGGCCATGATCAATTTCCAATTCATGAAGTATTCTTCCCCTACAAAATGGATAACCCAATGAATCAATAAATCCACCAGAAGCACCTGCATATTCAAACTTTTCTGGCTGTCTATCCCAAAGAATCTTTGGCTGTACGGCACCGCATCTTGTATGTAAATCAAAGTGCTTTACAATCGGGTCAAGCCAATCAGGTGTTGTACGCACATCACTATTTAGTAAAACAGCATATTCTTCTTTGATCCCCTTCAAACCCGCATTATAACCGCCAGCATAGCCTAAGTTTACGCCCGTTTGAATAATTTTTATGTTGGGAAACTCAGATTCAACATAAGCCACACTTTCATCGCTGCTGTTGTTATCTATAAGGTACACGCTGTGTTCGTTGCTGTGTTCGTTGACACTTGGAAGATACTTTTCTAGCAATTCCTTTCCATTCCAATTTAATATGGCAACTGCTATTTTGAGCTTCATCTAATAGTTGAATCTATCGAACCAAGTACCCTGATTTCCAATGATTATAGAATTAGAAATACGTTCACCAAAATTATCTCTGCTATACTGCGTTGATGTAGCATCAATATCTGCTCCTGTATTGGTATGTCTCGTTAGATGGTATTGCCACTTATGGTCCTTAATCTCACCTTGAGCAGAGCTGTGTAACAATGTATATTGACGTCCAATGAGTTCTTGATCAACGAAAATGAATATTTGATTTTGCTGCACAGGCGTGCTACTGCTAATCAATTGATCATATTGCCAAACTTGGTACGGATAATTTCTTCCATCAAAAGGTCGCTCTTCCACTAAAGATGGAGCACCGTATTGTAGGAATACTCTGCCCATTTGTGTTCGATAACCGCGAACTGTGCGCGTTCCGAATTCTTGGTCAACTTTTTGAACGACTGTCTGATAACCTTTCCACTCTCCCAAAGGATCCGATGGATTTTTCTCTCTCCAGAAATTCACAATAAATTGAGCAATTCGAGCGGTATCATCTGAATCTTTAAGATTAGAAAGGATACGTCTTTCTGAAAATGATGCCACTGGTGCGATCATTCTTAGGTACTCATGAGCTTTGTTCCAATAGCCCCAACCTTTTTCAAACATTATACGACTAATACTTGCTTCCGGGCCTTCCCATGAGGAGTTATCTACCTTATCATTGAACCAGTAGAATGGGCTACTGCGTTCCATTACAGATACACCAGTGCTATCTAACATAACCACGTTAAATTCATATTGACCGCTTTTCTGTGATCCAAAATTTAACTTATTGTACAGGGGGGTGCTTCCATGGGTGCAACGCATAAAACCGGAAGTACCAGGAATGATGTTACCATAACTATCTGTCAATTTGTATTGTAGTATATATTTTCCGTAGCCAACAAATGCCTCCGCGTATACGCTCAATTCTTCTTGGTTTTCAAAAAACGGTATTCCCAAGGATGCCACAGGAACGATTGGTAAACCTCTTTTCATATAATTCGCAGGAACTTCCAAAAGATTATCTAACAAGATTGGCTGAGCTAACCAAAAATCTTCATTCGGAAGTTCAAGAGTGTCTTTAAAGGTCCAATCTCTTGAGGTAACCTCGTCATATAGATAGACTTCTAAAGGTCTTTTTAATAATGCATTCTCTGCTTCTAGGGTAAAAGTGCTCTTTTGAAGCATAAGCGGTGCGCTAGATGCTGAGTCTTCACTTGATAATTCAAATTGAACCACATCAACCTTACCCTCAAAAGAAATGGCCACCTTAAATCTAGCGTGCCACAAAGAATCTGCACCTCTTTCAAAGGCAATTGTACTTGCATCTAATGTGCTGTAAAAATCAACATAAGGTCCTTTAGACTCGCTAACGTATTGTATTGGCCGCAATCCGAATCGAAGCTCTTGTCCTTTGAGAGCAAGCGTCGCGAAAATAAAAACAACAACTTTTACTAGAGATTTCATAGACTTCAAATATAATTGCAAAATAGCCCTTGTAAAACACGAATTCCTGTTTAAATTTGCCGCCCACTCGGGGGTCAGTAATGACGTCCATTCGGAGAGATGGCAGAGTGGTCGAATGCACTGGTCTTGAAAACCAGCGTACCG
>MDSX01036200.1_pt1 | contig 16309 bp, 14 predicted proteins | sample 811141 | NCBI WGS metagenome assembly MDSX01 (sample SAMN05326642, study PRJNA326480) | marine metagenome | isolation source: seawater | place: Atlantic Ocean: South East | collected 2010 | reverse complement strand
TTTATAAATAATGAATTTTATGAAATATCATACTATACAAACAGATTACAAAATAATTTGACTAGTTCTTTAGGAGTAAATTACAAAAACGACAAACATGAATTTTATTTTGGAATAAAAGTTATAAGACCGTATAAAAAAACTGAATTTTCTACAATTTATTTTGATCATATAGAAACAGGGGAACAACAAATAATACTAGATCTGTACAAAAATCTTTTTGTGTTTGAAATAAAGTATTATCTACCTTAAACACCTAATTGCTTTTTAACTTTTCCTTCTAATATTTGAGCCTCTGGGTTTTCTAAAGATTCTTTTATCTTTAGTAAAAAGCTAACTGATTCTCTTCCGTCAATTAATCTATGATCATAACTCAACGCCAAATACATCATGGGCCTAATCTCAATTTTATCATTAACAACAACAGGTCTTTTAATTATGTTATGCATTCCCAAAATAGCACTCTGTGGCATGTTTAAAATAGGTGTAGACAGCATAGATCCAAAAACACCTCCATTGGAAATAGTAAAAGTACCATTTGTCATATCATCTGGCATAACTTTACCATCTCTTGCCTTTACTGCCAAATCAGCTATAGACATTTCTAACTCAAAAACCTTTTTGATATTAGATTTTTTTATTACCGGAACCATCAATCCCTTAGGAGCACTGACAGCTATTCCTAAATTAATATCATTAAAAGTTACAATATCATCTCCTTCTATTATTGAATTAATAATAGGGTATTCTTTCATAGCTAAATTTACTGCCTTTGCAAAAAAAGACATGAAGCCTAATTTACAACCATGTTTTTTAAAAAAATCATCTTTATATTTATTTCGCAAAGAAATAACTTCAGATAAATCTACTTCATTAAAAGTTGTCAACATTGCTGTTTGATTTTTTGCGGCAACTAACCTACTAGATATTTTTCTCCTTAATGAGCTCATTCTTTTTCTTGTATGAGATTGCTTTTCAATATTAGAAGCAACAAAATCAATTACATCTTGTTTTGTAATTTTTTTATCTGAATCTTTATTCTGCATCTTAACTTCATCAACATCATTTTTCTGCATATAACTTCTAGCTAAAGGTGTTACAATGTTTGATTTTTTTATTTCTACTTTTGTGTTTTTTGTTGTCTTGTTTTGAATATTATCTTCTTTAATAGTATTATCTGTTTTACTTGAATCAATGTTGCAAACAATCTCACCTACAGGAACAATATTACCTTCTTTTACGAGTATTTTAATTTTACCTGAAGATTCTGCAGATAATGTTAAAGTAGCTTTGTCAGAATCTATTTCGGCAATCTCTTGATCCTTATTTACAATATCTCCATCTTTAACTAGCCATTCTGCTATTTCAACTTCTGTAATTGATTCTCCTGGAGAAGGTATTTTTATATCAACAATCATAATATCTTAAATTTAATTAAATAATTTATTAATAATTTCATTTTGTTCAATATTTGATTTTTCTTTAGAACCAGAAGCTGTAACACAACTTTCTTTTCTGGCTATAAATTCTATATTTAAAAAATTAAGCTTATCTAAAATAAATCTTCCTGCGCCCATGTTTGCAGGCTCTTCTTGCACAAAATAAAAATTTTTTATTTTATTATATTTTTTTATAAAATCCTTAACTTCTATTAAAGGAAAAGGATATAACTGTTCTATTCTAACTAACAAATAATTATCTTTTTTGTTTTTTAAAATAAAATCATTTAAATCATAATATATTTTTCCTGTGCAAAAAACTACTTTTTCTATTTTTTTATTTGAGATTTTATATATTAAAGGTTGAAATTCTCCACTAGATAATTCATCCGATTTGCTAATACATTCTTTATGTCTTAATAAACTTTTTGGAGTAAAAACAACAGAAGGTTTTTTGTAGTTTTTTTTCATTTGCATTCTTAAAAAATGAAAAAAATTAGCAGGAGTAGTGCAATTATATAACTCTAAATTATCTTGAGAACACAACTGTAAGAACCTCTCTATTCTAGCGCTAGAATGTTCTGGCCCTTGTCCTTCATATCCATGTGGCAAAAACATAACGAGGCCACTCATGACGTTCCATTTGCTCTCAGCTGCTGAAATATACTGATCAAATATAATTTGTGCACCATTAAAAAAATCTCCAAACTGAGCCTCCCAAATAGTTAAACAATTAGGGTCATTTAATGAATAACCATACTCAAAACCTAAAACTCCAAATTCAGACAAAAGTGAATTATATATATTAAAATTACCTTTTTCTTGTATGTTGTTAAACAAGCTATACCTTTCACCTGTATTTTCTGTTTTTAATATTGCGTGCCTATGAGAAAAGGTGCCTCTTTCTACATCTTGACCTGACATCCTTATATTAAAACCATCATCCATTAAAGTAGCATAAGCTAATAATTCTGCTGTACCCCAATCAACCTTGCCTTTTTTCAATGTTTCATTCCTATTCATAATGATTTTTTGAGATTTATTAAATAGTGAAAATCCTTCTGGAATAGAAAATAATTTATTACCCAAAGAAAGGAGTCTTTTTAAATCAAAAGTTGTATCAAATTTATGTTTTTTTGAATCTGTTTTTCTAATAAAACCATTCCAACTATCTCTTAAGAACTGATTAACCACTATCTTACTTTTTGATTTAGATTTTTGAAATTTATCCTCTGTTTTATTAGAAAAATTATTTTTAATTTCATTCAAATACTTTTCATCTATTACTTTCTCTGAAAGTAACTTGTCAGCGTATATGTCACGTTGATTAGGATGATTTTTAATAATATTATAAAGTATTGGTTGAGTAAACCTAGGTTCATCTCCTTCGTTATGACCATATTTTCTATAACACAATAAATCTATAAAAACATCTTTTTTAAATTTTTGTCTATATTCAAATGCTATTTTCATAACATGTAAAACCGCCTCAACATCATCTCCATTAACATGAAAAATTGGTGATAATATAATTTTACCTATATCTGTGCAATAAGTACTAGATCTAGCGTCAATGTAGTTAGTTGTAAAACCTAATTGATTATTTATTACAAGATGAATTGTGCCTCCTGTTTTGTATCCTTTTAATTGTGACATTTGTATTGTTTCGTAACACACTCCTTGTCCAGCTAAAGCTGCATCACCATGTATAATGACAGGTAATGTTTTGTCATAATTCATTTTATCTTTATCTATTTTGCTTCTACATATACCCTGAACTACTGGACCAACTGACTCCAAATGAGAAGGATTTGGACACAGGTTAACTACCATTCTGTGATTTTTGTTTTTTATACTATTAGAAAAACCTAAATGATATATTACATCCCCATCAAAAAGATCTCCTTCAAAATCTTTTCCTTTCAATTCATTAAAAATATCCTCGTAATCTTTGCCTAGAATATTAGACAAGACATTTAATCTGCCTCTATGAGCCATACCTATCACAACATCTTTAATTTTTTCATCCATGCACATATCAAGCAAATAATCTAAACAAGGTATAATTGACTCTCCTCCTTCAACAGAAAATCTTTTTTGACCTACAAATTTTTTATGCACAAAATTCTCAAATTCAATTGCAGAATTTAGTTTGTTTAAAATTTTTCTTTTTTGCTCAAAACTAAAATTAGGTTGATTGTTGTTTTTATGCAAATATGACTTAAGCCATTCTATTTCCTCTTTGTTTCTTAAATGAGAAAACTCCACACCTATAGATTGACAATAAACAGTTTGTAAATGAGTAATTATGTTTCTTAATGTTGTAGCCCCTAAACCTACTTCATTGCCAGCTTGAAAAACTACATCTAAATCAGTATTATCTAAACCAAAATTTTTATAATCTAAATTAGGTGAGTACATTCTTCTTTTTCTAACTGGATTTGTTTTTGTAAAAAGATGCCCCCTAGACCTATAAGCTGAAATAAGATTAATTACTTTAAATTCTTTTCTTTGTTCTAATGTTACACTTTCTTCTGAAAATTCTTTTGAAGCAAAATCATAACCTTTAAAAAAATACCTCCACTGTTCATCTAAAGAATCTGGATCCTGAACGTATCTTTCATAAAGATTATCTAAAAAACTACTATGAACAGATGTAATAAATGAAAATTTATCCATTATTAAAACTTATAAACTTAAATATCTCTTCCTATTAAAAATCTAACATAATTTAAAATTATGTCTTTTGTTATTTTGTTTTCTGATTTTAAATCTAATATTTTTTGTTGAATAATTTGGTATTCGTATTCTAATTTTTCATTTAAGATGTTTTTTAAATTTAATTTATTATAAATACTCAAAACTTGATTAATTTTTTTTTGATTATCAATAAATTTATTAGAATATAATTTTTGTAAATCTTTACTGTCTTTAGTTGAACCTAATTCTTGTGCTTTAACATAAAAAAAAGTTTTTTTGTTGTTAATAATATCTTCATATATTTTTTTTCCAAATTTATGTTCACCGTATATGTCTAGAAAATCGTCTTTCAACTGGAAAATACTACCTAGACTAACTCCTATTTTTTCTATTTCTTTTATTTCTTTTTCAGTAGCTCCACCCATATAAGCACCAATCAATATACTAGACTTTATAAGCGAAGAAGTTTTATTATAAATCATTGTAAAATAATCCTCTAAACTTACTTTTTGTGTTTTTTCAAATAACATATCTTGATCTTGTCCTACGCATAATTCAAAAAGAGATTTATTAATTATTTTTACAACATTCTTAAATTTTACTGGGTCTTCGATTTCCTGCAAAACACTTAAAGCTTCATTAAATAAGAAATCTCCTGTTAATATAGCTACATTATTATTCCATTTTTCATTTATTGTTGTTTGAGATCTCCTTATTTTAGCATTATCCATTATATCATCATGAACTAAAGTAAAATTATGCAATAATTCTATTGACAAAGCTGAAGACATACATTCTTGATATTTATTACTATACAAATCAAAAAACATTAACATTAAAACAGGTCTTATCCTTTTTGATTTCTGATCTAGAATATAATTAACTGATTGTTGAATATTTGTTTTAAATAAATTTTTATTTTGTTTTAAATCAGAATTCTTTTTAACAAGAAAATTTTTAAATAAATTTTTATAAAAATTAAACTCCTTCATTATTAACTAAAACATCTAACAAATACTTGCCATATCCACTTGATTGATACTTTTTTGATATTTTTTCAAATTGATTCTTATTTATATAATCCATTTTATAAGCTATTTCCTCTACACATCCTATTTTAACTCCTTGCCTTTTTTCTATAACTTCTACAAATTGACCTGCTCTAGATAAAGTATCAAAAGTCCCTGTATCTAACCAAGCTGTTCCTGCATCTAAAACACATACTGTTAGTTTATTAATTTGTAAATATTTATTTATTAAAGATGTTATTTCATATTCTCCTCTTTTGCTTTTAGCAACTGACTTAGCATATTTACAAACATTGTTGTCAAAATAATACAGACCAGGTATTGCAAAATTAGATTTAGGTTTTTCTGGCTTTTCCTCTATTGAAACAACATTATTATTTTTATCAAACTCTACTACACCATAGCTAGTTGGGTCAGAAACTTGATATGCGAAAATTAAACCCCCATCGAATTCTTTATTAGCTCTCAATAATTTTGGTAACCTATTACTGTAAAATATGTTGTCTCCTAGTATTAAAGCAACCTTATCATCACCTATAAAGTCTTCACCTAATACAAAAGCCTGAGCTAAGCCATTTGCTTCCTTTTGAACAATATAAGAAAAATTACAACCCAAATCTGAACCATCCCCTAATAGGTTTTTAAAAGCAGGCAGATCTCTTTCTGTTGATATAATTAGAATATCTTTAATGCCTGATAACATTAAAGTAGATAAAGGATAGTATATCATTGGTTTATTATATACAGGTAAAAGCTGTTTACTTACAGCTAAAGTTAAAGGATTTAACCTTGTACCGTGACCTCCTGCTAAAATAATACCTTTCATTTTAATTAAACTGTCATAATATCTGATTCTTTTAATCTCAGTAATTCATCAGACTTCTTGATATAAGAATCAGTAAGATCTTGTATTTTTTGTTCAAAACTAGAAATTAAATCTTTTGACAAATCAGAATGCTTTTTTAAATCATCATTACCTTTTCTTCTTATATTTCTGATTGAAATTTTAGTATTCTCGTTTTCAGATTTAGCTTGTTTCACCAATTCTTTTCTTCTTTCTTCAGTTAATGGGGGGATGTTAATAATTAAATTCTCTCCATTATTAATTGGATTTAAACCTAGATTAGAAGATAAAATTTCTTTTTGTATTTGATCTAAAAGGCCTTTATCCCAAGGCTGAATATTAATTGTAGAGCCATCAGGAGTAGATATGTTAGATACTTGTGACAAAGGAGTTTGATTACCGTAATAATCTATTTTTATTCCATCTAAAATTTTGACACTAGCCTTACCAGCTCTAATTTTAGAAAAACTAACAGACAAATAATCTATAGATTCTTTCATCTGTTTTTCAATGTCGAAAATTATACCATTTAAAGCTTCCATTATATTAATTTATTAAAAATTTATTAGAGTGCCAATTTGATCTCCATTTAGTACTTTGCTTAGATTACCTTTATTATTAATATTACAAACTATTATTGGAATTTTGTTTTCTTCACACATTGTAAATGCTGTCATATCCATAACCTTTAATTTCTTCTGAATAACCTCACTATAAGAAATTTTAGTATAAAACTCTGCGTTTTTGTTTATTTTAGGGTCATCTGAAAAAACACCATCAACATTTGTTCCTTTTAATATTAAGTCTGCTTCAACTTCGATTGCTCTAAGGGCTGCTGCAGTATCTGTAGAGAAAAAAGGATTGCCTGTACCTGATCCAAAAATAACTACTCTTCCTTTGTCAAGATGTCTCATTGCTCTTCTTCTTATAAAGGACTCAGCAATTTGTTCCATTTTTATTGCTGATAAAAGCCTAGTATCTATTTTATTTTTTTCTAAAGATGACTGTAATGCCATGCCATTAATCATTGTAGCAAGCATACCCATATAGTCTCCTTGTACTCTATTTAAACCTTTTTCTTCGACCTGTATTCCTCTGAAAATATTACCACCACCTATAACTATCGCTAATTCTATCCCCAAAGAAAGTATTGATTTTATTTCTTGAGCATAATAATTTAGAACTTTGACATCTATACCAAAATCCTTATCTCCCATTAAAGCTTCTCCACTTAATTTTAGTAATATTCTTTTATATTTCATAGGAATGAATATTTAATATCCTAAGCCTATTCTCTTAAAATCTACAACTTGAGTGTTTTCTTTTTGTTGACCAAGATATTTCTTAACTGTTACTCCATTATCTTTAATAAAAGGTTGATTTAATAAAGTATTTTCCTTTAAGAACTTTTTTAATCTTCCTTCAGCTATTTTATCTAATATTTGCTCAGGCTTTCCTTCTTCTTTGGCTTGCTCTAAACCTATGTTATATTCTCTATCTAAAACATCTTTACTGACAGTCTGCTCGTCTATAGCTATTGGATTCATAGCTGCTATTTGCATACAAATATTTTTAGCCACATCTTGTTCTATATTTAAATTAAAACCCACTATAGAAGAAAGTTTATTTCCTGGATGAACATATGATGTTACAAATTCTGCATCAACAATCTCAAAAGAAGACAAAGATATTTTTTCACCTATTACACCTGTTTGTTCAATTATATTTTCTTTAATGCTTTTGCCTCCGATTTGCAATATCAAAACTTCTTCCAATGTTTTAGTTTTATTTAACAGTGCTAAAGACAATATTTGTTCGGCAAAACTTATAAAATCTGTATTTTTAGCCACAAAATCTGTTTCACAATTTAAAACAATAATTGCTCCAAAATTGTTTTCTTCATTTGTTGCTGACAAAACAACTCCTTCATTAGCTTCTCTATCTGCTCTTTTTGCTGCAACTTTTTGTCCTTTTTTTCTTAGTATTTCTATAGCTTTTTCGAAATCTCCATTAGACTCAACTAATGCCGATTTACAATCCATCATACCTAATCCTGTCTGTTTCCTTAATTCATTAACTTGAGAAGCTGTAATGTTAGTCATGTCTGATTATTTTTTTTCTTTTGGTAATTTTTTTGGTTTTGTCTCTTTTGTTGACTTTGCCTCTTTTATTGGCTTTGACTCTTTCACGTCTTCCTTGTCATTCTTTTTTTCAGAAACTTTATCTGAATTATTTTCTTTTTTAGATTTTTTATTTAATTCATATTCTTCTAAACCTTCTTTTATAGAACTCGCAATATATTTTACTATTAACTCTATAGAGTGCCTAGAATCGTCATTACCTGGTATAGGAAAATCTATATCTGAAGGGTCTGAATTTGTGTCAACAATTCCAAAAATTGGAATTCTAATCTTTTTTGCTTCTTTTACAGCTATATTCTCTCTATTTACATCAACTATAAAAATAGCTTGAGGTAATCTTTTTAAATCAGATATAGAACCAAAATTTTTCTCTAATTTTTGTCTTTCTCTTTGAATAAAAAGTCTCTCTTTTTTTGATAAAGTATTAGCAGTACCATCAGAAAACATAGTGTCAATATTGTTCATTTTCTTTACCGCCTTCCTAATTGTTATAAAATTAGTCAGCATTCCTCCAGGCCAACGCTCAACAACATAAGGCATTCCTAAAGAAGAAATGTTTTCTTCTATTATTGACTTTGCTTGTTTTTTTGTAGCTACAAATAAAATCTTTTTACCTGACTTAACTATCTGTTTAATAGCTGCTGATGCTTCCTGCATCTTTAATATTGTCTTGTTTAAATCTATAATATGAATTCCGTTTTTCTTCATAAATATATAAGAAGACATCTTTGGATTCCATTTTTTACTTAAATGTCCAAAGTGAACACCTGATTTTAAAAGACTATCAAAATTTAATTTATCCATAATTTATCTTTTAACCCATTGGAATTTTTTTCTTGCCTTCTTTTGACCAGGTTTTTTCCTTTCAACTACTCTCGAATCTCTAGTTAAAAATTTTGCTGCTTTCAAATGAGTTTTATTTTCTTCGTTTTCTTTAATTAAAGCTCTAGATATGGCCAATCTAATTGCTTCACTTTGACCCATAATACCTCCGCCATAAACATTAATATTTAAATCATAATTTTTAAATTCTGAATTTACAACTTCAAATGGTGCTTTTATGTTGTTTCTGTGATTTAATAATTTAAAATAATCTTCTATTGTTTTACCATTAACATCTACATTTCCTTTTCCTTTTTTTAAATAAACTCTTGCTACTGATCTTTTTCTTCTTCCTATTGCTTGAAATACTTCCATAAATTTATATATCTATTTTTTTTGGTTTTTGAGCCTCATAATCATGATTTTCCCCTATATAAAGATGTAAATTCTTTAATAATTGTCTTCCTAATTTATTTTTAGGCAACATACCTTTAACTGCTGAATTTAAAATTAATTTTGGGTCTTTTTTCATTAAATCATTAGGGTTTAATCTTTTTTGACTTCCAGGATATCCTGTATGTGAAAAATATTTTTTATCTGTCCATTTTTTTCCAGTAAACTTTATTTTATCAGCGTTAACAACTATTACATTATCGCCACAATCAAGATTTGGAGTATAATAAACCTTGTGTTTTCCCCTTATATAATGAGCTATATTAGAAGCTAATCTACCCACAACTTTATCTGTAGCGTCAACAACAAACCACTCTTTTTTTATGTCTTGTTTTTTTACTGATAGTGTTTTATTCATTTCTTGTAATTAATAAATGGTCTGCGAAAATACATTAAATTTTATAATGAACAAAAAATATAAAGATTTTTTAGGGTATTTCTAATCTATTACTTTTAGTTCTCTCCCTATTTTCTCAAAGCAGCTCAAAGCAAAATCTAATTCTTCTTTAGAGTGACATGCAGATATTTGAACTCTTATTCTAGCTTCTCCTTTAGGTACCACTGGATAAAAGAAACCTGTAACATAAACTCCTAAATCAAATAATTTATTAGAAAAAACCTGTGAAAGTTTTGCATCATATAGCATAATTGGTATTATAGGAGAGTCTCCTGCTTTAATTTCAAAACCCAATTCAATTAAATTTGTTTTAAAGTAATCTGTATTGACATCTAATTTTTTCTTTAATTTGGTGTTTTTTTTAAGTATTTCAAATACTTTTAAAGATCCTCCGATAATTGAAGGACATAATGAATTAGAAAATAAATAAGGTCTCGATTTTTGTCTTAAAATGTCAATTATTTCTTTTTTACCTGTAGTAAAACCACCCATAGCTCCTCCAAAAGCCTTACCCAAAGTTCCTGTAATTATGTCTATTTTACCAAGTAAGTTATAATAATCTGAAGTCCCTTTACCTTCCTTTCCTATAAAACCAGCAGAATGACATTCATCAATCATAACCAAACTATCATACTTCTGAGCAAGATTATATATTTTATCAAGCTTTGCAATATCACCATCCATTGAAAAAACACCATCAGTAACTATAATTCTAAACCTAGAACTACTTGCTTCTTTTAATTTTGATTCTAAATCATTCATGTCACTGTGATTATACCTGAACCTTTTTGCTTTACATAATCTTATTCCATCAATTATTGATGCATGATTCAGTGAATCAGAAATTATTGCATCTTCACTTGAAAGTAGTGGTTCAAAGAGCCCTCCATTAGCGTCAAAAGCTGCTGCATATAAAATAGTATCTTCTGTTTTGAAAAAACTTGATATTTCAAATTCAAGTTTTGTATGTATGTCTTGTGTTCCGCAAATAAATCTTACTGAAGACAAACCATATCCATATTTTTCCATAATATCGACAGAAGAATTAATAACATCTTTGTTTGAGGAAAGACCTAGATAATTATTAGCGCACATGTTAACTACTTTTGATATTTTGCCAGAAATATTTGATACTTCTATTTTAGAATCTTGTCTTCCAATTATATTTCTTTCTTCTTTATATAGTCCTTCTTCCTTGATAGCCTTTAACTCTTTCTTCAAAAAATCAAAAATAGACCTACTCATACAGCCCCTTGATCTATCATAGCATTTGCAACTTTAACAAAACCCGCTATGTTTGCCCCATCAATATAATTAACATTATTTTTATTACTTCCGTATTCCAAACAAGAATTATGTATTTTTTGCATAATTATTTTCAATTTACCCTCTACTTCATCTTTAGTCCAAGAATTTCTCAATGAATTTTGAGACATCTCTAGTCCAGAAACAGCAACTCCTCCAGCATTTGATGCTTTACCAGGAGCATATAATACTTTTGATTTTGAAAGAACATTAATAGCTTTAGGAGTTGTTGGCATATTAGCTCCTTCTGCAACTAAAAAGCATCCATTTTTGACTAATTCTTTCGCGTCTTCAAAGTTTAACTCATTTTGAGTAGCACACGGAAAAGCCAAATCACATGGTATAGACCATGGTGATTTGCTTTCATAATAATTGCAATTATACTTATCTGCATATTCTTTAATCCTACCTCTTTTTTCGTTTTTTAATTTTTTTATAAAATCTAATTTTTTAGAATCTATGCCTGATTTATCATATATAAAGCCACTAGAATCTGACATTGTAAGGACTGTTGCTCCCAAATCAATCGCTTTTTCACAACAAAATTGCGCAACATTTCCTGAACCAGATATTACCACTTTTTTCCCTTCTAAACTATCTTTTCTGTTTAAAAGCATTTCTTGAGCAAAAAATATTACGCCATATCCTGTTGCTTCAGGTCTACCCAAAGAGCCACCCCACTCTACGCCTTTACCAGTCAAAACACCAGTAAAATTATTTTTAATTTTTTTATACTGACCAAACAAAAAACCTATTTCTCTGTGACCTACACCTATATCTCCAGCAGGAACATCTGTGTTATGTCCAATATGTCTAAATAACTCGTTCATAAATGATTGACAAAAACTCATTACTTCAACGTCTGTTTTACCTTTAGGGTCAAAATCTGATCCACCTTTACCTCCTCCAATAGGAAGACCTGTCAGGGAATTTTTTATAATTTGTTCAAATCCTAAAAATTTTATTATACTTAAATTAACAGAAGAATGAAACCTTAAACCTCCTTTATAAGGCCCTATAGCTGAATTAAACTGTACTCTATATCCTCTATTAATATTAATTTTTCCATTTCTGTCGACCCAAGGAACTCTAAAAATAATTGCTCTCTCTGGTTCAACAAGTCTGGATAATATGTTTTGTTGATTGTATTTAGAATTTTTATTTACGAACGGAACTATTGATTCCATAACTTCAGTTACAGCCTGAATAAATTCTTTTTCATGACTGTGCTTAAAAGTAAGTTCTTTTACAATTGCTTCTATATTACTCATGTTTTTTTATTAAATGAAATAATTATTTAATTTGTTTTCAAATAAAAATACACTAAAATATTCACAATTAAATATTAATAAAGATTTTTGTAAATTGCAAAAAAGAAAAAAATATATGAAAATATATTTACTTACTATATCTATTATTTTTATTATATCTTCAAATTTATCTTCTCAAAGTTTTATACAAGGAAAGGTATTTGATGAAATAACTAACGAACCATTACCTGCTGTTAATATATACAACGAAAAAAATATTGGAATATCTTCAGATTTTAAGGGAGAATATAAACTAGAAATTCCTCCTGGGGAACATATTATTACATACAACTACATAGGTTACAAAAAAATCACAAAACAAATCAAAATAAAAGAAAATGAAATTTTAGAAATCAACTGTGGTTTAGTAGAGAAATCTATGGAGATAGGAACCGTTATAGTTTCTGCAGGTAAATTCGAACAAAAAATAGAAGAAATTACCGTTTCTGTAGAAGTTATAAAGCCCAATCTAATAGAAAATAAAAACACAACTGAAATACAAACAGCTATGGAGCAAATCCCTGGCGTAAACATGACAGATGGACAAGCTAATATAAGAGGGGGCAGTGGATGGTCTTATGGCACAGGAACAAGAGTTTTGGTTTTAGTAGATGATATGCCGATGGTAGATGGAGGACTAGGGCAAGCTCAATGGAGTGCAATACCAACTGAAAACATAAGTCAAGTAGAGGTTATAAAAGGAGCCGCATCTGCACTCTATGGTTCATCCGCTCTAAATGGTATAATAAATATAAGAACGAAATATCCTTCATTAAAACCTGAGACAAAAATTAAAATACATTATGGATATTATGATAATCCTCAAAATGATAATCATGTTTGGTGGTCAAAAAATCCAATAAAAAAAGGAACAGATTTTTTGCATTCTAGAAAAATAAATAATCTTGATCTAACAATAGGTGCTTTTGTATTAGAAGATCAAGGATATAGGTACGGTGAGTCTAAAAGCAGAAAAAGATTTAATTTCAATACGAGATACAAAAATCAAATCGTAAAAGGATTATCATATGGCGTGAATGGTAATTTCATGTTAAATGAGACTTATGATGCTATTATATGGGAAAGCTATGAAAATCCTTTTTACCCATTAGATGGGGATGTAATAAGTATAAATGGAAACGTGAATTCGGTGGACCCATTTATAAACTACTATAATGATAAAAAAAAATATAGACTTTCTCTAAACACTAGGTACTTACAAGTTTTTCATGAAAACGTTGATGAAGAAACTTCAACAGAAGAAAGAAATCATTCAGACTTATATTACATGGATATGCAATACCAAAAAAACGTAGATAAAATCAACCTGAATTTTACATTAGGAACAGCTAATGACTATGTTTTTTCAGATGTTGAAGAATTTGGAGGAAGAAACTACAGGTCTTCTAATTCTATTTACGCACAATTAGATAAAAAATTTGGAGAAAGACTAAATACATCTATAGGTTCTAGATTTGAGGTTTTTGGTTTAACAACAGACTCTACATATATTATAAACGGAGACTCTATAAATACATATTATGAAAGCAAGCCTGTAATTAGAGCTGGATTAAATTACAAAATATCTGAAAGTTCTTATGTAAGGACTTCTTTTGGACAAGGTTTTAGATTCCCATCAATAGCTGAATTATTTGTTAAAACTGAGATAGCAAAAGGTATTTTTGTTTATCCAAATCCTCAATTAAAATCAGAAAGCGGCTGGAGTTCTGAGTTAGCATTAAAACAAGTATTTAAGATAAATAATTGGATGGGGTTTTTTGACGTAGCTGGTTTCTTAATGGAATATGATGATATGATGGAATTTACTTTTGGAGCCTGGGGAGACGACTTAAGCAACCCTGATGAATTTTTTGGATTAGGTTTTAAACAAGTAAATATAGGTAAAACAAGAATATCTGGGATTGAGGTTTCTATAAATGGAACTGGCAAGGTAGGTAATTCTAAAATAAACTTATTGGGAGGATACAGTTATATAAATCCTGTATCTTTAGACAGATTTTCTAGCTTCATAACAGACGCAGGTGGAATCGAAATGAATTATGTAAATTCAAGCTCAGCAGACTCAATAAACGTACTAAAATATCGTCATGAACATACAGCAAAATTTGACATAGAATTAATGAATAAAAAAACATCACAGGGTATAAGCTTAAGATATAATAGCTTTATGAAAAATGTAGATAAAATTTTCACTACAGACTTATTTGCGGAAATTGTACCTGGAGTAAATGAATCTAGATTGGAAAACTTAACAGGAGATGTAATTATAGATTACAGATTCGCTTACAACATAAACAACAACATGTCTTTTTCTGTAATAGTAAATAATGTACTAAATAAATTATACCAATCTAGACCTTGCTCTATGATGCCTATGAGAAACATAAACTTCCAATTTAAAATTAAAATTTAATGGATTTTGTCGGCATTATACCTGCACATAAAAAATCTAAAAGATTCCCTGAAAAAGCTCTTTACAAGATAAACGAACATTCTATTATACAAAATGTATATATGAGTGTAAGTAAATCAAAATTATTATCTAATATATACGTTGCTACAGACTGTTTAAAAATAAAAAAACAAATAGAAGACATAAAAGGTAAAGTGATATTAACTGAGAAAAAACACTCCAATGGCTCTTTAAGGTGTTTTGAAGCTTATGAAAAAAAAGGCGAAAAACATGATTACCTAATCAATATACAGGGAGATCAACCATTTATAAATCATCAAATAATAGATATGATGATAAAATTCGCTAAATCTAAAAAACCTAAAATACTAACAACGGGTTTTCCTGTTTTGGAAAAAGAAAAAAAAGATAATAATTCTGTAAAAACATATGTTTTAAATAACACTTGCGTTAACTTCAGTAGACAAAATATATGTGAAGAAAATGTATTTAAACACATAGGGGTTTATTTTTTTAAAGATGAAATAATAGATGAAATCAAAAATTTAAAACAAACAAAAAGAGAAGAAAAGGAAAAACTGGAACAGTTAAGATGGTTGCAAAATAATTACAAAATACATTTTAAAAAAAGTATTTACGATGTGATATCAGTAAATTCTAAAGAAGATTTACTAGATTTATAATAATGAAAAATATTCACAAAATATTAAAAAATCTTTTTTATGATCATGATTGTATAATTATACCTGAATTCGGCGGTTTTATATTAAATTACGAAAGTGCTTATGTCAATAAAAAAACCCATTCTTTTACTCCTCCAAGAAAAACTATTTCTTTCAACAAAAGACTTAACAAAAATGATGGTATTTTAATCAACGAACTAAAAGATAATCTGGAAATAAGTTATAAATCTGCTAAAAAAATAATTGAAGAATTTACAATTGAGATAGAAAATAGACTTGAAAAATTTCAAGAATATGAATTTGAAGGTATAGGTACAATAAAGCTTGACCAAAATAAAAAATTAATTTTTATTGATTTAAAAGAAACTAACTTTCTTAGTAATTCTTTTGGCCTGGAAGAATTTAAATTTTATCCCATAAAAGAAGAAAAATCTATAAGTATAAAAAAACAAACTTTAAACGAATATAAGTACATTTCTAGAGCTGCTGCTGTTATAATGCCTTTAATTATAATTGCATCAATGGCTATAATGCAAGAAAATAAAATAGTGAAAACTATTCAAAAAATATCTACTTCAAATATTTTGGATTACAGTATAAAAAATGAAGACTATATAAAACAAGAATATTATATAAATCAAAAAAACAACAACCTTTCTTACTTATTTGCAGAAGAAATAAAAAATACAATTAATGAAACTCAAGAAGAAATAAATCGTGTTAATAATTCAAATAAAGAAGTAAAACAAAATC
>MDSX01079066.1_pt1 | contig 16313 bp, 17 predicted proteins | sample 811141 | NCBI WGS metagenome assembly MDSX01 (sample SAMN05326642, study PRJNA326480) | marine metagenome | isolation source: seawater | place: Atlantic Ocean: South East | collected 2010 | reverse complement strand
TGATCCTCTGGGTTTTAACATTGATGAATCACTCGATGATATTTTTACAATTATGGTGCGGGGTTGGTTCAAATAAAAATTTAGAACAATTAGAAACAATAGGTTCAAAATGAAACCTATTTATACAACATTGTCCGAGTTCAATTGAGCAAAGAAAAAGCAATGATTAATTTTTTTAGAAAAATTCGATTCGACTTGATGGAAAAAAATAATACTAGCAGGTATTTGAAATATGCTATTGGAGAGATTGTACTTGTCGTGATAGGAATTTTGATTGCATTACAAATCAACAATTTAAATGAGCAGCATAAATCAAAGAAAAAGGAAGTAAAAATACTTTCAGAAATTAGAAATAATTTGGTTGAAGACCTAGAGGACCACGAAAGAAATATTTCTTACATCGCTTTTAAGGATTCTGTTTTTAATCACCTCATTTCTTTATTAAATTCTGATTTGACCTATGACAAATCTTTGTCAAAAAATATGATGAATATTACTGTAGCTGGACCACATTTCAATCCTATAAAAACTGGTTACACTACCATGATCTCGAATGACCCTGAAATCATATCTAATGATTCTTTGCGCATTAATATTGCTATTCTATATGAAACCAAGTATTTATGGCTAGAATCCATACTTCAAGATATTTATAACAATCAAAATGCTTGGTTTGCTCAGATTTTTCTCAAACGCTTTAAGAATATTCCAAATACTTCCACCCATTTCGAACCCATAGATTTTGATAAACTAAAAATGGATCATGAATTTAATTCCACCTTAGCCTATTATCGAGATTATTGGAAGAATGGAATTTTTGAGCGTTACAAAGGATTCGTTACTGATGTTCAGAGTTTAATAGATTCTCTAGAAAATGAAATAGACGAAATAGAGAATCAGTAATGAAGGCACTTGAAGAGGTAAGAATAGCTCATCTAAAAGACTCACGGTATACATTTAATAAAGGATGAAAACAAGTTGTGAAAATTGATTTCTAAAACTTGCCTTCTTAACTAGTATTTGTCTTACTAAAAACTCTATGTCTCTACCTATAATTAATAGAATGACACTTAGTACACTCCAAATTATTCCATACAAATGGCTTCTGGCCACAAAACAAATCGAAAAACACGAAATTAGTCTACCTATAAAAATAGCTATATAGGTAAAAGAGTCCAATCTTTTTGTGTGGATTACATCTTCTTTTATTAATTATCAAAAGTAGGATTTCGTTTTATGGCCTTTCACTTAAGGTTATGAGAAATCAGACTATTGTTTTTCACTAAGGGCATTCAAGTTTTTCAAATTTAGGAACTCATTTTCATAAATTTTATGCCCTTTTCATTTCTTCTCAAATTTTAGATTGGTCACTCTTCCAGCATCCAATTCAAACCCTTCTATTTTTCCATTTGATCTGTGAAATCGTACCAAATCACCATCTGTGGTAAATATATCCTTGCCATAAATAACTAGCTCCTGGGCTTCATAATTAGCAATTTTTATTTTTAAAGTTTCACCCTCTTTAAAGAGTAAATAGGTGGCATCTAACTCCTTACTATAGAATTGGCCAGTATAATCTTCAGTGTCTAATTTGGAAAGATCAGTTGACTCTTTTCTTTTACAAGTAGTTTCATTGCCTTCTTGAAATACGGTAAGAATTTGAGTTTCGTCTTTTTTCAACTCTGAGAAAACAAATTGTATGGAAGGGTCATTAGTTATTTCGTATGTGTTTCCAGTTGTGTTGACAATTTTGTATGTGGATTTATTCCAACTCTGTAGAACATTGAGAGAATCATTTTTTATGCTTATTTCCAATTGTGCTCCGACTTGAATTTCATAATTTCCAACTAACTGATTTAGAGTGAATTCTGGCTCTTGATTGGTGGCAATCTGAGTTTCAGAATTGTTTTCTTTTAATGATGGATCTATGAATTTATCATAGAGTAAAATGTCAGCTATTTGAAAGGATTTAGCAGTTGGGTTTGCATCACCTCTATTGGCCAGAATAATTATTGAGAGTTGCTCTTCAGGAAATCTCATCAATTGAGCACGGTACCCGGCAAGAGAGCCACCATGACTCACTGTCTTAAGGCCTTTATAAATGTCCTTATGTAAGGCAAAAGCATAGCCACTACTTTCCCCATTATTTAATAACCCCTCAATATGCATTTTCTCAATAATGTCTTGACCTCCTTTTCCTAGTTTATTATCATAAAAATTCTGATCCCATAAGAAGAGATCCTCTATACTTGAATAGACTCCACCAGATCCAACAAGGTCAAATCTCATAATTAAATTATCATATCCTTCTTTCTCTCTTTTTCGATAGCTAAAAACACGATTTCTAATCAAATCAGTATTGTCATCATAAAATAGAGTGTTACGCATTCCTAAGGGCTGAAAAATGTTTTTATGAGCAAATTCTTTCAAAGATTGGCCTGCTGCTTTTTCTATTATCATAGCAAGCATGAAATAGCATGAGTTACTGTATAAGTATTTTTCTCCAGGAGTAAAATTTAACTCCTCTTGTCTTTTTATAAGCTCGTAAACTTCATCTTCATCTGTATTGTCCAGATAGTTTCTACCTTTTAAATACATCAGGGTTAAGTAATCTCTCACTCCACTGGTATGATGTATAAAGTGTCGAATAGTTAGAGGTGAATTATATTCAGGAAAGTCTGGTAGATATTTCTGAATTTCATCATCTAGGTCCAGTTTTCCTTGTTCTTCTAAGAGTAAAATGCTAAAAGTTACAAACTGTTTAGACACTGAACCTATATAAAAAACAGAAGATGGAGTTATTTTAATATCGTGTTCTAAATCACCAATTCCATATCCTTTTGAATATACTAGCTCTCCATTTTTTATAACTCCTAAGGCGCAACCTGGAACATCTGCCTGGTCCCATTCTATAAAAATGCTGTCTATTGTTTGGCTTTCTTTAATTTGTCCATATGATACAATAGAGAGGAAACAGAATGTCAAGAGTGAAATATAACTTTTCATATTTTTAGATTTAATTGATGCTCAAGGCTTTGAATTCCATTGTTATTCTTGATAGTAATATTATGGAATAACAGCTTCAAATACGGTCAAAGTTTCAATAAATTGGTCGCCTTTTTTCTCATAAGCTCCAGGGAATTTTTCAATGTTTTCCATGAATAACTTATCCTCAAAATAGTAATCTCTGAATGGCCCTTTAGTTTCTCCAACGATCCTTACTTTCATGCCCCATTCGTTCATCAAACTAATGCTCCGGTTTTTATCTGCCATACTTGATTGAATGAAAATAAGCCTGCCTCCAGATTTTACAAGTTTGTGCGCATCATTAATAAGAGTATCGATGAAATATCTATAATATCGCTTACCAGATTTTGCAAATGGAGGATTTGTAATCAAAACATCAAAAGGCCCTTTGTTAATATGAGTCCAATCTGCAACAACATATTCAACTGGAAGGTCAATTTGATTTTTCTTGAGATTATGACGGGTATTATCAAGTATTGGACGGTTAATCTCTGTAACTGTAAGTTTCTTCGGCTTTTTTTGAGCAATTAAAATAGTATGATTTCCACACCCACTTCCCAATTCAAGTACATCATCGCTCTTAAATTCTAAATCAAGGATCATGTTGCCCAGATGTATACCATGGGGTGTTGGGTTCCAAACACCTTCTGGTACATCTAGATTTATTGATACCTCTCCAAATGTCAGTGTGAGTTCTTGTGGATAAAGATTATTTCCTTGGCTCATTAAAATTAAATTATGCTGAAAGAATATGTTTAATAATTCTCAAAAATCCTATCTCTCTCTTATTTAAAAACCATTCAATCATCATGAGGTTTTATATAGGATTACCCTGAGTATTGTTGAATTTTAGATATAATAGTTCATTTTGACCCTTTAAAAGTTACCTGTCCAATGTTTAATTAACTTTGGTCCGTCTTCCTATTTTCATCCAAATTAAGTCAAAATTCTTTTGATGAAATAGGTTTTTAAAATAGATAATCAGATTATATTTTTTTTCAAATTTTAGTGGATTCAAATTAAGAGGAGATATGCTTGAAATTTTTAGAAGTTGGATTATCGATCAGGGACTGGAATTAGCAATAGCCGATATTTTAGCTAGAGCTTTATTGTTTGTTTTGATTATTGTCTTAAGTTTTATCGTCTATCTGTTTGCAAAACATTTTATACTAAAAGGACTCACCGCAATTATTGGTCGTACAGCAACAGAATGGGATGATGTGATTTTACATAAAAGAGTATTTAATCGCCTTGCGCTCCTTGTTCCAGCTATAGTTGTTTACATGTCTATAGCTGTCCCTTTTCAGGGATATGATTGGCTGATAGCTTTGATAAATGGACTTGTTTTAATCTATATGATTGCAATGGGATTGCTTGCTATTGATGCTTTTCTAAATGCTTCACTTGTCATTTACTCCTCATATGAGGTGTCCAATAGAATCCCGATTAAGGGCTTTATTCAGGTTTTTAAAATCATAGTATATTTTACCAGTGGGATATTTATAATTTCTATTTTACTGAATAAAACCCCTATTTATTTATTTAGCAGCCTTGGGGCTCTTACGGCTGTTTTGATGTTTATTTTTAAGGATGCCATCCTAGGTTTTGTAGCTGGAATACAATTGTCAGCGAATAAAATGGTGGCTAATGGAGATTGGATTGAGATGCCAAAATATGGCGCTAACGGCGACATTATAGAAATTGCTTTAACCACAGTTAAGGTCCAAAATTGGGATAAAACAATTACTACTATTCCCACCTATGCTCTCATCACAGAATCATTTAAAAATTGGCGTGGCATGTCTGATTCAGGTGGAAGGAGAATTAAGCGATCCATAAACCTGGATATAAATACTATTAAATTTTGTACTGAAGAAATGTTGGATCAGTTTAGTAAAATCCAATACATCTCCAGTTACATTGAAAAAAAGAAAAAAGAAGTCAAAGAAGTAAATGAATTGGAGAAAGTGGATAGTTCCAGTCTTGTGAATGGAAGAAGGATGACTAATATTGGAACATTTCGGGCATATGTTGAATCTTACTTGCACAACCATCCAATGATCAATAAGGAAATGACACTGTTAGTGAGGCAGCTTGCTCCAACTGAACACGGCTTGCCGATAGAAATATATGTCTTTAGTAAAAATCAGGAATGGGCAAAATATGAAAGTATACAAGCCAATATTTTTGATCATTTGTTGGCTGTCATTCCGGAATTTCAATTGCGAGTGTTTCAAGATCCAAGTGGCTTAGATTTTAGCAAATTGAAGTCATGATCTTACATTGTCACTTGATATCTTTCTTTAGCAAATAGAACGTTTTCTGCATCTTCTTCTAGGTTACTCATGATGGCTAAAAGAGCTTGATGTTCGATGGCTTTTTGTTCCTTATCCTCATTCCAATTATTCATTAGAAAAGCCAGAAGAATATTGATCATAACTAACTGTATTTCACCAAAAGAATATATTCGATACTTTCCAATTTTGTTTTTATCTACATTCTTTCACGAAACCTTCTAAATAATTTCATCATCGATTTTTGTTTGTTCTATCATCTACTCTCTGACAATCAATATTGACACTATACTTCATACTCTTTATATCAGATAAGTATATGTCTTTGAAAATCAGATGATTATTATATTCTAGATGTTTCGAAAGACGCAACATGGAATTTGGGAATAAGTCTTTAATTTTGATTTGTTCTTATTTCTCCTGTTATTAGTTGATCTAATATAGTGAACCACTATGATCAATTAATTACATATCCCACCTCATTTGTCATTACCACAATACTTTCCCATCTTCACCACTCATGGGATCACAACAAAAACATAAGATAGGATTATTAGGTAGCACTTCTGTTGTAGTAGGAAATATGATTGGATCCGGCATTTTTTTGTTGCCTGCTTCATTAGCCATGTACGGTGGTATAGGAATAGTAGGATGGGTATGTTCTGCTGCTGGGGCTGTGTTATTATCTTTGATGTTTGCAGAGTTGGGCCAGTACGCTCCTGATTCTATTGGAGGTCCTTATGTCTTCAGTAGGATGGGATTGGGTGATTTTGCAGGGTTCCTTGTAGCATGGGGATATTGGATATCTATATGGTCTACAAATGCTGCTATTGCTGTGGCCTTAGTGGGGTACCTCAAAGTTTTTTTACCCATATTGGATACTTCTATTCCTTTAGCTGTAGGAACTGGATTAGGTTTTTTATGGCTATTCACATGGATTAACTCTAAACCTCTAAAGACCGTAGCAAGTATTCAAATCATTACAACTATTCTTAAAGTAGCACCTATTTTATTGATAGGAATTATCGGTATATTTTATGTCAATTGGGATCATTTTTTACCCTTTAATGCAAGTGAAGAATCTAATTTCACAGCTATCACAAATGCTGCGACCTTAACACTTTTTGCTTTTTTAGGAATGGAGAGTGCTGTAATTGTGAGTGGCGATACAGAAAATGCTAAAAGTACGGTGAGGAAATCTACAATCTATGGTACACTCATCACTATAGTGGTCTACATATCAAGTGCAATAGCGATCCTAGGAATTGTTCCTCCAGAATCTTTGATGACATCGAATGCTCCTTTTGCGGATGCCGCGGAGATTTTTATAGGCCCATCTGCCAGATATGTGGTGGCAGGGTGTGCTGTCATCGCCACTATTGGAGCGCTCAATGGATGGATACTCCTTCAAGGAAGGATCCCTATGGCTGCAGCTCAGGACAAATTATTTCCAACTATTTTTGGGAAAAAGAATGAGAATGGATCACCAATTCTTGGAATAATATTGTCTAGTATATTGGCATCAGTATTAATGGTATTCAGCTTTTCAGAAAGTCTCATTGATGCATTTAAATTTATGATAACCCTTTCCACCCTCTCCGTTATTATTCCATATCTATTTTCTGCTGGTAGTTTGGCTATACTGGGGTTCCAGAATGATGGGCCCCAAATTTCTAAGAAGATCATTTTAGCATTTGCCACATTTATATTTTGTCTATGGTTGCTTTATGGTTGTGGTGCTGAGATCGTATTTTATGGGTTCTTTTTATTGATGATGGGAGTTCCTTTTTATGCTTATTTGAAAAGAGGATGATGGGCTAATCTTTTGATCTGATAATTGGATGAGTAAAATTGATAAAGTAGAAAGTGAAGATGAATTTGAAGTAAAAAGGGTATGTAAAGGGCTTCATTCGAGATTTTGCAAAACTGGGAGATTTTCAACTAAAAAAGAACAAAGCGTATATCATTTTCATCGGATTCTAGCTGGAGGTCGTAGTCTTTTTGTAGGCTATTAAAATCAGAAAGTGGTCCGAAACCGAACCACTTTCTAATCCTAAAAACGTCATTAACCAACTATTAATCTAAGTAGTCTGCAAAGGTGCCATCAGCATTAAATTCAATTTCTACTTCATCATTTAATACTGCGATATATGAACCATGCTCATCTAGTTTGATAGAGTCAATGGTCGCATTTGAATGATTATTGGCCAAGTAAGTATCTATAACCTCTGGATATTCTCTAACATTTTCATCCGAATCTGATTCTCCTTCATCAGTGTCTTCTTCATCATTTTCCTCATCACCATTTTGGTCATCAGTGTCTTCTTCACAGTTTTCCTCATCACCATCTTGGTCATCGGTATCTTCTTCACTGTTTTCTTCATCACCATCTTGGTCAACAGTGTCTTCTTCATCGTTTTCCTCATCACCATTTTGGTCATCAGTGTCTTCTTCACAGTTTTCCTCATCACCATTTTGGTCATCGGTATCTTCTTCACCGTTTTCTTCATCACCATTTTGGTCATCAGTATCTTCTTCATCTATTAAGTTTCCTTCTGAATCGAAGCTGAGCTCAATCCCATCTGCAAGCTTTGCTACAAATGTTCCATCATCTTGTTTCGAAACCTCAAGAATGGAGGTGTTAGGATGATTAGTGCTCACATACTCATCAATAGATGGAGGGTATTCCGATGTGATAGAATCTTGTTTTAACATAAGATGTGTATTTGCTAATGACGAAGATTCGTGTAGATATCACTGTCTTTTGAACAAGGTGAAGCTGTTAAAATAATTACTAGGCATAGGAGTGCTAATTCAAAATACTTTTTCATTGAATAAATTTTTTTAACTCAAAGACTTAGAAGTTTAATACTTCATTTTTATTAAAGTCATCGAGTAGAGATTATGAAATAAAGTGCCGCATATTCAGGCCTGAATAATATTGACTTGGGTAGATTTGTGATCGATATTTACTAGATTTTCTGAATGTTAAAAATTTGGATGAAGAGTATATTTACTCTGTTATGATTAGTAAACAATGAGATAGAAAATTACCTTATGAAAAAATAGAATTAATCACAATTCGTACTAAAAAGTCACAGGTAACTTTATATGTTTGGATAGAAGTCATAGGATTTGAATGAGAAAAATGGTTTGATTTCAATTGTAATATTGATTAGTCATTTGATGATGAAATACCGTGTTTTCTGTATTGATGATTATCTTAATGAAATCTCTATTTCAACAATAGTTTCAATAGTTAAATAAAAAATATGAAAACCAAGTTTGATTTCATTATAGTAGGAGCAGGATCAGCAGGTTGTGTTTTAGCCAATAGGCTTACCGCCTCTGGGGAGTTTAATGTATTGCTTTTGGAAGCTGGTTCTCGAGATTGGCATCCATACATCCATATACCAGGAGGTTATCCAAAATTACATAGATCAGCGCGTGATTGGCAGTTTTGGACTGAACCACAAGAGCATGTGGATGGACGAAAGATATATTTGCCAAGAGGTAAGACTTTAGGTGGATCTAGCAGCACTAATGCTATGGCATATGTTAGAGGTAATCGAGAGGATTATAACGATTGGGCTACGGCAGGTTGTGAAGGATGGGATTTTGACAGTGTTTTACCTTTTTTTAAGAAATCAGAGAACAATAGAAATATTGATGAATTGGACAAAGGATTTCACAACGACGAAGGTGAACTAGGAGTGGGATACGCTCAATATCACGAAAGTCCATTGGCTCAAGCCTTTATTGACTCTTGTAAATCAATGGGACTACCTGAAGGAATAGATTATAATGGAGCAAAACAAAATGCGACATCCAAGTTCCAATTCACAATTAAAGATGGTAAAAGACACAGCACAGCCGCAGCATTTCTTAGCCCTATTAAAAATAGGAAGAATCTAATTGTTCTGACTGGAGCCGCTGTTGCGGAGATATTGATAAAGGATCAAAAAGCCGTTGGTGTAAAACTTTCAAAAAAGAAAGGAGGTGCTCAAGAATTCTATTGCGAGAAAGAAATAGTCCTTAGCGCTGGAGCATTTCAAAGCCCACAATTATTACAATTGTCAGGAATAGGAAATGCCGAGGAATTGAAAAATCATGGTATTCAAAGTAAACTTGATCTTCCCGGAGTAGGAAAAAACCTCCATGATCACCTTTTCTTTTTTATATCAGCTCATACCAAAGAGAAAGTAGGGTTTAATCACAATGCCACCATTTGGAATCAAGCCAAGGACTTGGTCGGTTATCTGATCAACAAGAAGAACCCATTATCATGCAGCCCGCTAGAAGCTGTCTCATTTTTCAATTTAGATAACTATAATGATAGAGTGAACTTCCAGTTTCATTTTGCTCCTTTCCATATTAATGATGGGCGTAATGAGGACTTATATGATTTTAATACTATTCCAACTGACAAGGATGGGGCGACTATTTGTGCTTCATTATTACACCCGAGAAGTAGAGGTCATGTATCCCTTAAATCAAATGACCCGAAAGACGCCCCTTTGATTCAACCAAATTTTTTAAGTGAAGAGTCGGATCTCAAAGATTTAGTAAAAGGTGCAAGAATAGCACTTGAAGTGTATGGACAGGATGCATTCAAGAATTTTATAGAAAACCCTATAGAATTATCAGCTACAGATTCTGATGAGAAGATTGCAGCCTATGCTAAGAGAAGATTAGAGACCACATACCATCCCGTAGGGACATGTAAAATGGGAAAGGACGAAATGGCTGTCGTTAACACTGATCTTACCGTGAAAGGATTAGCAGGGTTGAGGGTGGTTGATGCTTCTATCATGCCGAAAATAGTTACTGGTAATACTAATGCTCCTGTGATCATGATAGGGGAGAAGGGGGCTGATATGATACTAGAGAAGTGGGGAAGCAAAAATTAGTTTTTCAGTTAAAATAAAGGGGTAAAAATCACACGTTTTCTTAAGTAAAATAGCTAAGAATCATTGTTATTCTATGGACAGGAATTTTGTATCTTTCTAAATACTAGGGCGATTCCTTAGATCGATACCAATCAATATTTCTCGTGAAATACATGGTTGCTCCCAAAATAGCAGTCAGCCCTATACTTCCAATAAGTAAAGCATAATCTGCAGATTGTAAGGTGACATACATAAATGCGTAGATAAGGGATAATACCACCGCTAAAAGAAAAGACATTCTTTTGTCTCTGAATACACTCAGAGAATAAAGAGAGACCATAATAATAATGGATAAAGCTCCCATCACATAAGCAATCTCGTAAGGCATATGTTCTGATAGAGCTACTAATAAAACAAAGAAAAGGCAAAGCGCTAGACCGATTAAAGCGTATTGAAATGGATGTGTGGTACGCTTATACAATACCTCTATCAAGAAGAATGTAAGAAAAGTGAGGGCAATAATCATAGCACCATACTTTGCGGAACGAATAGATTTTTGATAGTTATCAATACCTGAATAAAGTGATACTCCAAATGTTGATTCTTGCATTTTACTGAAATAAGTTTGGTCGTACCATGCGCTGGGGTAGTTCCGATTAAATTCAAGAATTTTCCATGAGGCAATGAATCCATCTTCACTGATTTCTCTAATATTAGGAAGGAAATTGCCATCAAAACTTGGATCCGCCCAAGGAGAACTAATATTTACCACTGTTACATCTCCATTAGGAGAGAAAGACAACCGCTCACTTCCTTGGAGGTTGAGATTAAATGAGAATGGAATTGGACTATTGTTTTTAGTATTAAGATTTTTTATCCTTGCTGTTATTCCTGACCCAATAGCAGAAATATTTGATCCTGAATGAATATTTAGAATGCTTTCACCCCATTTTAATTTGATGTCTTCTTTTATTCCTCTTAAGTCTGAAATTCCAACAGTAATGTGGGCGTCTTTCCATTTTACTTCAATCAGGTTTTCTTCCTTTATTTTAGGAATTTGAATAACTCCATTTATATCCAGATCGGACTGATAAACAATCACTTTATAAATTCCTCTCCTTAGTTCTTTTGGTGATATAGTACCATTGATTTTCAAGTCACTCGGAAGGACACGTAAGTATTTTGTCTCTGTAAGTTTTTCTTTGTCTATCTCATCAGAATCAATTGTGTACACCAAAGGAATGGTCAATATAGGCCCATCTATTTGTTGTTTTTTTGCCCATTTATTACTTACTTCTTGCATCGCTGCAGAACGTAGTGTTTTTCTTTCATGAATTATTGTTTCTATCATTTCCTGAGGAATCAACAGGAGTATTATCATGAAAGTAATGACGATCAACTTGAGAGTGATAGAGTTTTTTAACCAAATTTTCGTTGTATCCAAATTTGTTTTGGTCATGTGATCTATGGATTTATACTATGTTTTTAAAGTTTATTTGATTAGGACAAGATGAGGCCAGATTCAACAAGAATACTAATTTTAGAAAGTGCTTTGAAATACAAAGTGACAAGTCAAATTTTTTTATTTCAAAAGTTGTTCAATAGCTTTAATGTGCTTTACTAATGCATCTCTTCCTTCTTCAGTCGCGGAATATTTTGTATTAGGTTTTCTATCTATGAATTCTTTTTGAACCATAATATATTCACTCTTTTCTAATGATTTTATATGACTTGCCAAATTACCGTCCGTCACGCCTAGTAGTTTTTTTAAAGTATTAAAATTGAGGCTGTCGTTTACCACAAGTGCAGACATGATCCCTAGTCTTACCTTATTTTCAAAAGCCTTATTTAAATCTTTAAGTATATTCTTCAACAGTGATATTTTAATTGTTTGAATAGAAGATCACTTTTCGAAATGCTCTTTTTTATATTCAATTAAATACTGATATTGACCTATATCTACAACTTCCAATTTAATGCTAGGATCACACCACTCTAGACTACTACTATGACCTGTAGATATATCAGAAGCTTTTATATATAGTGCCACAGAGTCGCATACCTTTTCAATATTCTTGCTCAGATTTTTAGTAGAAATTATGAGTTCACTTTTCTCATTATCTATGATAACATGATTTTGAATCGGTCCGTCTAAATGGTTGTCAGATTTGAAATCTACTTTGATGGGTGCGCCACTATTGTTCACTACTCGTACATCGTAAGTATATTCTGATTGACACGAGTACAATCCAACGATTAATACGAGAAAAAGAAATTTTGTTGTTTTCATTTATGATTCTTTATAAAGTTAATATTCTATATTTTATTATTGAAGTACATAAATGCACCATATATGATGTGCAGAAGACCAAATCCAATGGCCCAGAATATCAGACCATATCCGACAAAATAGGTGGCTAAAAGACCCAATAGAATCTCCATGATTCCAAGGCTTCGAGTTTCTTTTAAGGTAAAATGACTTCCATTTACAAGTGCTAGCCCATAGAATATAAGAGTGAGTGGGGCTATCAGACCTCCATAGCCTTCAAGTAATAATATTAAAGAAAGTATACCTCCAGAGATCAAAGGAATAGAGAGGTTGATTAGATACTTTTTAGTATGCTGATCCCACAGTTTTTGATTTATTTTTTGTGCTTTTCGAGTAGTAAAATATATACCTGTTATTAAAGAAAACAGAATGACCCCTAAAGCAATAGCGAGGAGTATAATTAAGCTTTCATTTGTTAGGTTTGTCCATCGGTATTCGAAGTATTCTTGATCGGAGTATATAGTCTCATAAGCGAGATATGCACCTATAAGAGAAAATACTCCTGCACATATTCCAGACATCCCACTTAGTGATATGAACCGAGAGGATCTATTCATCATATCTTTGATGTCCTTTATGTCTTCAATGTATTTTTCTTTATTCATTAAAAGTACTTTGAAATACAAAGTAATATATTATATTTTGATTTTCCAAATGATCTTGTACAAATTGGGATTTAGTAATTAGGGGATATACTTGTTTGAAGACATCATATTGAAGTGTTGGTCAGTAACTCATAGTTGATTGTCAAACTTGTTTTACTAAATGATATAGTCCTTATTTACATGATCTCTAAGACTAGAAAAGATTAGACTCCAAAAGATATTTGAACCTCTCTGGTGATTGGGATAGATTGGCATGTCAAAACGTGTCCATTGTCTATATCCTTTTGGCTCAATGCCATACATGATTTCATCTCTACTTCTCCAGATTGAATACGAGCTACACATGTACCACATACTCCGCTTTCACAAGAATATGGGGGCTGGGCCCCGACAGATTTTAGAGACTCCAGAATAGTCTGATTTTGAAGTACAGTAGTTTGATGCTTTTTATTTTCTATAAATGCCGTAAGACGCGAATTGTCGAATCCATTGATCTTTTTAGAATCTTTGGAAAGGGCATTTCCAAATTGTTCAATATGAATTATTTCTTTAGGTACCCCCAGTTCTTCTAGACATTTTTTAACACTAAGATTCATGGCACCTGGGCCGCAAATGTAGTACTCTGTGTTTTGGGCTACTGGAGGGTAATTGGTTATAAACCATTCTACGCTCTCCTCATCAATACGACCTTTTCTTCCTTTCCAAGATTTAGCAACTGACCATACTTTTGGATTACTAAGTATTTGAATGATATTGATTCTATTTGTATGCTCTGATTTGAGTCCTTCTAATTCGTCTCTCAATAGGATAGTATCTTGATTAGTATTTCCATAAAATAGATTTACTGTACTATTTGGACTGCCTTTTAATACGGATTTAAGAATAGAAATAATGGGTGTGATTCCACTCCCAGCAGCAAAAAGAAAATAGGTTTTATAAGCTTTTCTATCAATTTGAGCATAAAACCGTCCTTGAGGTGCCATGACTTCTACTTGGTCTCCAATTCGTAAATGATCGTTGATATAATTGGATACTAAGCCACCTTTGACTCTTTTGACTGTCAGTTCTAGATTTTCATCAGTTAAGGGTGAGCTATTAAGGGAATAACTTCGTCTTACCTCTTTACCGTCAAGTATGAATCTAAAAATTAAATGTTGCCCGGGAGTAAAGTGAAATTCTTCTCTAAGGGGTTTTGGGACTTCAATGCTTAATGTGACAGCGTCATCCACCGGATTTTTAATTTCACTGATCTTTAGCTTATGAAATATCATTGTCATTCCTATTTCTATCCATCCATCTTTCTACGATAGTCTGAAAATACCAAACTGTACTTTCTCCTTCTTTGGCAGTCGCGGTGATTCCAAATAATGGATTTCTCAGAGATTTTTGTTGTTGTTCACACACATACACATCTTCCTCCATGAAGTCATTCCAGTCCATGGGGTCATCCGAATCAGGATTAGGTTTATTCCCATATTTGGTTTTTTCTATTCCCCTTATTCCGGACCATGAGCTGTACGACTTCATGCTTTGTTTAGTATATTCCCATTCTGTCATTTCTTCCATCTTAGTTCTAACAACCACTTTAGTTTTGTCTGGAGCCAGAGGTATGACATGAAAGATATTCCATGTACTCTCACTTTCAGTTAACCCAAGACTAGGAAATAACCATGGTACATATGCCCCTATATAATCATCCGTCATCTCTTTTATTCTTTTATAGGGTATCAGCTTGTCCAGATTTACTTTGTATTCATTAGTGGGTGGTTCCCAAAACATATAGTGATCCCCTATGAACCCATATTTGGCATTAGCATGGTCGTATATTTGTAATGTATTGGAATGTAGGTGAGATAGATGATACACATCTATATAATTTTCAGCTACTATCTTCCAATTGGCATTGATCATTTTTTCGTAATAGGTATCTGGATATTCTATCAGACGGTTAGGGTCATGTGGACCGAGGTGCTCCCAGATTCCTTCAAACCATGTAGTGATGGGTTCAGCTTCAAAGCCATTACAATTGCTTCCTAAAATGTCATTGCATTTAGAAAAATGATCATTCGTTTGAATCGAACTATTGTCTTTACCACATGAAATTATGAGAAATAGAGCAAGTGAAAAAGAAAGATTTTTCATTCATCATATCTAACGACCTTGGAAACCGTTTCGTTATTTTCTTATTCTATTCTCAGTATCTTAATAATCTTATCTGGTTAAGGATTTGGGCAATGGATTTTTCATTAGACTAATCCGTGAATCCAAGCATGCTGAAGCAACATTATAGTCTTTCCATCTCTAATTTCTCCAGTAGATATCATATTAAAAGCTTTGCCAAAGTCTAATTCTAAAACTTCGATATTTTCTTGTTCTTCTGCAAGCCCTCCACCGTCACTTACTTTCATGTCACTAGAGTATTCTGCTACGAAGAAGTACAATATTTCGGTTACTGATCCTGGAGACATATAGGATTCAAATACTTTCTGAACTTTAGATATTCTGTAGCCAGTCTCTTCCTCTGTCTCCTTCTTGATACAATCTTCAGGATTATCCTTATCTAATAATCCAGCACATGCTTCTATTAGCATTCCGGATTCATTTCCATTGATATAGGTAGGTAGTCTGAATTGACGAGTGAGTATTATGGTTCGGTTTTCTTTATTGAATAATAATATAGCTGCTCCATTCCCGCGATCGTAGGCCTCCCTACTGTGAGTTTCAGAATTTCCTTTTTCATTTTGATATTCATAGGTTACTTTTTTCAGAGTGTACCAATTATCAGATAGTATTTCAGTCTCTACTATTTTTACCGAAGCCTTTTCCATTTTTATTTAACGAAGAAAAATATTTTCAATTTGAATCGAATTGATAAAGCATTACTCTGCTGCGCCTGAGTTGAGTATTTTGGATTAGTGAATCAATTGTATATTGAGATGTCTCAACATCATAATTAAGGAAATGAAGAAATACTCCGTAAGCTATTTGTACTTGGTTATAGTGATTTTTGTCTCTTGCCAAAGACCACTTATTCAAGGAGATATACTGATTGAAAATGGTACTGTGTATGATGGTAAAGGTAATGCTGAATTTCGAGGTGATATTGTCATTGAAAATGATATTATCAAATGGATAGGTGATGCTAAACTAGTAGAAACTAAATGTAACG
>MDSX01051271.1_pt1 | contig 16330 bp, 9 predicted proteins | sample 811141 | NCBI WGS metagenome assembly MDSX01 (sample SAMN05326642, study PRJNA326480) | marine metagenome | isolation source: seawater | place: Atlantic Ocean: South East | collected 2010 | reverse complement strand
GCACTCGGCCAACCTGGAAAATTCAAACAATACAAGAACATCAAGCGGGCGCTTGCCCTTCCGGGAATCAAGGGCGCGTTCCTTGAGAACAACCCTCATCATGATGACCGTTTTCTGCACCTGTTTGGCAAACCCCCACGACTGCTGAACTCAGACGCTGAACGCCTGAATGAAATCTCACTCGCTCAAGCCTTTGAAATGACAAGTGGAGAGACCCTCTCCACTCTTCTCAAGGCGAAGGGCAACCGCCTTGACCAACTCCTGTCCGATAAATTGAGCGCCGAGGAGATTCTGGCCGAGCTCTACTGGACGGCAATAAACAGGCCTCCGACCACTGAGGAACAGGAAGTACTGCTGCAACACATCGCGGATCGTCCCGGCAAGGAAAGGCGGGGGGCCCTCGAGGACATTTCATGGGCCCTTCTCAACTCAAAAGAGTTTCTCTTCAGACACTGATCGGTTTTCTCCCTGCTACAAGTAACCCTAAAAACTCTCCCGACCTATCAATCCCTCCTGCTCCAGCTTCCGCGCTCTCTCCCCCGAGCCTTCCCGCCGCACCATGATCAAGGCCGGCGGCATGGGACTTCTCGGGCTCACCATGCCAAGAATTCTCCAAGGCGCTGAGAAACGGCTACCTGCGATCCCGATCGCGCCAAAGGCAAAGTCGGTCATCTTCCTTTTCCAGTGGGGTGGACCAAGCCAGATCGACATCCTCGATATGAAACCGGACGCGCCGAAGGAATATCGTAGTCCACACAAGCAGATCCGAACCAGTAACCCCGACATCGAAATCTGCGAGCATCTCCCCAGACTCTCAAAATGGATGGATCGTTGCACAGTGATCCGCACTCTTCATCACACCATGAAAAATCACAATTCGGCCGGCTATTATGCCCTGACCGGGCAGCGGCCGCCGAGTGACGACCAGCGCCTGCGGGATCTGCCCGACCTCTACCCCGCCTACGGCTCGGTGGTGGACCGCCTTGCCCCGGGAACAGTAGCCGAACTACCTACCTTCGTCAGCTACCCTCACGTTGTAGCGGATGGATCCCGGACTCCGGGTCAACATGCAAGTTTCCTCGGAAAGAAGCATGACCCCCTCTTTATTCCCCGGGATCCGAACTCTAAGGACTTTCGCCTCCCGGAGCTCAGCCTCCCGCATGGGCTCGATATTGACCGCCTCCATCATCGGCGCGGACTCCAGAAACTGATTGACCGGCAATCGCGCCTGATGGATCGCTCCGCCGAAGCACGTGGAATGGATCAATACTACGACCGGGCCCTGCGCATGCTTAACTCAGAGCGCGCCCGCAATGCGTTCGACCTGAGCAAGGAGCCAGAGTGGCTGCGTGACCGCTACGGACGCACCACCTACGGTCAGGGCTGCCTCCTCGCCAGGCGTCTTGCGGAAAGCGGGGTGAAATTTACTACCGTCTATTTCGCAAGTAGTATCGGAGGGCGCAGGATCAACGATGGGGGATGGGATACTCATGGCTTCGACAACACTCGCATGTATCCCATTGTCGAAGGATACCATCTTCCGATTACTGATCAGACTCTCCCTACCCTTCTGGAGGACCTTGATCAACGGGGAATGCTCGATGAGACTCTTGTGGTTTGGATGGGCGAGTTCGGACGCACGCCTAAAATCAATAAAAACGTGAGCCGTGATCACTGGCCTCAATGCTACTCCGTTCTCCTTGCCGGCGGGGGAGTGAAAAAAGGATTCGTCTACGGAAAATCCGACAAAACCGCCAGCGCCCCGGAAGAGAATCCGGTTACTCCGGAAGACCTGACCGCAACCATCTACCAGTTACTCGGCATTGACCCTGAAACCATGATCCACGACCTTCAGGATCGCCCCGTTCCGATCTCAAGTGGCAGACCGGTCTGGGATGTAATTTCCTGACCTACCTCCATACCGGATTAAGCCAGCGCCCCCGCTCTACTTTGACGGGAAACCTTTCCCCGCTGACCAGATCTACCACGATCGGCCAAGTCCGGCCCTCTGCATCTCGTCCAATCATCACGGCGTGGGTGCCCTCGGGATTGACCGCCGGATCAGCAAGGTCCTTCAGACCGTTCCCCACTTTTGATACACTCTTGCCCTTTGGGCTGCAGGTATACCAGAGCTGGTCGCGGCCCCGGAAAAGGATGCGCTGAGAATCTTTTCCTGCCACCGTCGCAAAAGACCCAGTATCGCTCCGAATCCCGGATACCCCCCCGTCCAAACCCAGCCGTACAATGCGCATTCCAGACCTTTCGTCTGTCTTCTGAACCCCTTCACCAACAAGAAGCACAAGGCCGGTTCCATCACCCAACCAGGAGAGGTTCCGGATATCCAAGGGATCTCCAAGCGGCTGAGGCTCAGCTTCGTTCGAGGACAGAAGAAAGACCTGATCTCTCCCTGGCCCTGTTGAAAAGATTACTGCCAGCGTCTGGCCATCAGGAGACAGCGCCGGGCTTCGACATATCCCTCCTGTCAGGGTATCACCCCCCAGTTTCATCTGTGTTCCCTGCAACAAATCCACCAGGAACAGGTCTACTCCCGTCCCATCCTTTGCAGCCGCGCTCACCACAACCTTACTCCGTTGGTCCGTAAAGCACCCGGGAACGCAGGACCCTCCGGCGAAGGGAATGCGGATAATCTTTCCCGTATCCAGATTCAGAAGCTGCCCCCCGGGTTCGAGTTCTGGATAGCCGGGACGCCAGGAACCGGACCGGCCAATCATCACGATGCCATCCCGGTCCGTGGGTAGAGGCGCACTGTAATCGGGATAGTCCTTGATGAGAGGAATCTCCGGCGGTTCCTCGAGCCACTCTACCCGGCTATACTCAAGGTCAAGCGGTCCAACCGCAATTCGCTCCATAAAACCTGTCACCTCGTCCACGCTCAACTGGTTCCCTTCTGAAAGACGACGGCGTATTTCTGCAAGGTTCTGCGCAAGCTCACTCCCTGGTTTCGCCTGAGCTCCCCTCAATTTAAGGAGAAACGACTCTGCCTTCATTTTCTGCGAAGGCGAAAGGGGTGCCCTCACCACAATGGTCTCTCCCACCCGCCTGCTCAGGGTATGCCCGGCACCCCGCACATAGGAAGGCGGCCACGCCTCACTAAGAAGTCGGGCAACAACCTCATAGGAGAAAGGGGCCTCCCACGGCTGATAAATTCCCTTAAGTCCGCCAATCTCTTCCACCGCCCACTTTCCCGACCGCGCTACAACTCTTGCAAAGGGCTCCGGCTTGTCCGCATCTGGCTTCACGACAATACGAACTTCAAAATCGGGCGGAGCACTGACAACCCTCATGCCGAATCTTGCACCAGTTTGAAGAGTGGCTCTGACCGCCCACCGCGCTGGCCCCGTCTCAAGACGAACCTTGGATTGTCTTGCTCTATCTTCCAGAGTATCGAGACCTGTCTGGGCGGACGAACTCCCGACAGCCATCATTGTCAGAAGCGAAAAGATACCCAGTCGTCCGGGACACTCTAATCTCGCCATGGTTGATTCTTGTGGGAAAGGCTCTACCAGTCAAACGGCATCCTTGGCGTTCATATTAATTTGGGCGAAAGTGCGGCGCGTTTGTTTCCGGGAGCCATTTCCTCAGACCTTTCTTAATTGCCCCGTATTTTGAATCCCCTGCAAGATTACGCCACTGGTTTGGGTCTTTGGACACGTCGTATAGTTCCTCTCCGCCCCTCCCATAATGAATATAATGAAACGACTCAGAACGCACCGCGTGATTGGGGCCATGCCAGTGGGGCGAATGAGTGATTACTGCTGGGTAAGGCCACTCCCTTTTTGGGTCACGCACGAGAGGGGCTATCGTTCGCCCCTCGACCCTGCCATTGGGGGGCAGGCCACAAAGATCAATGAGCGTTGGATAAAGATCGAGAAGACTTACCGGGCGCCTGCAGGAGCTGGCCTCTCGGTTCCCACCTAGTGCCTCGGGAAGATATATAATCAAAGGCGTGCGGGTATTCTGCTCCCAGAGCGCAGACTTAGCGAATTTCTTCTCCCCTACATCATACCCATGATCTCCCCAAAGGACCACGATAGTGTTGTCGGCATAACGGCTTTTCTCCAGAGCCCGGAGAACATGACCGACACAGGCATCGGCAAAGGAGCCAGCCGCGAGACACCCCTGCACGGCCTCTTTCCATTTGCCACTGCCCCGAATGATTGCCCCGTCTTTCGCCGCCATGCGCCGCCCCGCTTCCGGGATATCCTCAAAATCATCGGGCCGATGGGAAGGCAACTGGATCGCATCGAGCGGGTGCATCTCGAAATATTCCCGAGGCAGATACCAGGGCAGGTGCGGCAGGTAGATACCGCATCCGAGGAAAAATGGCTTCTCGTGATCTTCCTTCAGAAACCGAGCCGCACCCTCAGCGGTCTTCCAATCTGCTGTTTGCTGAAGAGGTTGCTCTATTGGAGCCCAGTCAATCAGACGGGCGAGAATGACGTTGGAGAATTCCTTTTTCAAACCGTGCCGATACCGCAGAGCCGCAGGCGGATGCGGAGTTCCCATCCTGGTGCTGTATTGGTAGTCCCAGGACGCCGGATCAGAAAATTTTCCGTGTGGCTGATGGTATAATTTCCCTCCGCCCCACGCCACGTAACCATGCGCACGAAAATACTGGGGAAGCGTCACCCAATCCCGGTAAGGCGGCATGTCGCGAAACCAGTTCAAGTTCCCATAAATACCTGTCGTAGACGGCCTCAGGCCCATCATGACTGAGGTCCTCGATGGATTACACAATGGGGCAGCACAGTGGGCCTGCTCAAATAGAGTTCCCCGCTTCGCAAGAGCGTCAATATGTGGGGTCTTGGCCTGCGGATGCCCTCCAAGACACCCAACCCAGTCGTTCAGGTCATCAACCGCAATGAAAAGGACGTTCGGCTTCCCTCCCGCACCGGAAACGGAAGAAAGCAGCCCAATTGCCATTACGATATGTATCAAGCGCACGTCAAGAGAGGCTGAATGCCATTTCGTGGCTTGGCGAGGAAATCAATCCTTCACCCGTCACCAGTGCCCTGCCATTCTCTGCCCCCGGAGGAACAAAAAATGGAGGTTCATCAAGTTCACCAGAAACTCATTTCGAACCCGCTAACCGATCTGGAGTCGCAGGTTCACAGGGAACTGGATTCCCTCGGATTACCCCCTTCCGGGGGTGAAGTAGCCATTACGGCAGGAAGTCGTGGCATCGACAACATCGTTGCCGTCACCCGGGCTGCTGGAGATTGGCTACGCAAAAACGGCGCAGTCCCATTTCTCGCACCATGCATGGGCTCGCATAATGGAGCTACCGCGGAAGGGCAACTCGCCATGGTTCGCTCGCTCGGACTAACCGAGGAAGCCACCGGAATGGAAATCAGATCGAGCATGGAGGTGGTCCAGATCGGGGAAGTGGAAACAGGAAAGGTCTGGATGGATCGACATTGCTTCGAGGCCTCCGGTGTTCTCGTTCTCAACCGCATCAAACTTCACACCTGCTTCTCGGGACCGGTTCAGAGTGGACTTACCAAAATGATGGTCGTGGGCATGGGCAAGATACAATCGGCGGAAACCTTTCACTCTGCACCCACTCCCACGATGAAGGACATGCTGCTCGAAATGGGAGAATGTGTGATTAATTCTGGAAAAATCTACGGTGGACTAGCGCTGCTTGAGGATGGATTCGACAGGACTGCCGAGGTGCATGCGATGCGTCCTGAGGAGATTCTGGATCGCGAGCCTGCCCTTCTTGAAAAACATCGCTCTTATTTTCCTTCCCTACCCGTCGATGAACTTAATGTTCTAATCGTGAATGAAATTGGAAAAACCTTCAGTGGAACCGGAATGGATACCAACGTTATCGGATATCGAGGAGTCAATGGTTACGAGGATCTGATTCGCCCAAGGATTCAGGCGATTGCCGCTCTCGCCCTCTCCGAGGCAAGCCAGGGCAATGCCATCGGGGTGGGTCTATCGGACTTTATTACCCGCCGTTTAAGAGACTCTATCGACGAGAAAAAGACCTTTACCAACGTCTTCACAACCGGAGATATGCGCCGAATGGCGATTCCATGCACCTTGAAGGACGAAGAGGAGGTTGTCCGTCGTATGAGTGAGCGCTACGGGGAACAGAGATGGATGTTCATTCCCAACACCCTTCATCTGGAGACCCTGTTCGTCAGTTCAGACCTCGCCAGAGAGCTCGCTGACACTGAAAACTGTGAGGTCAGCGCCAACGCCATCACCCTCGAATTCGACTCCGAGGGCCGCCATCGCCTGAAGTTCAATGAATAGGCCTCTTCAGGGGCATGCCGTGCCACTGCTTCAACCTGGAGAAATCAGCGTTTCACTGACGACTTTGAGCGACCTTGCCGACGACGACCATACCTCCCCTGTGGCCGACGATTCCCACGGCCGGACTTTTTCTTTGCTCCACGGGTTCCGCCTCCAGTGAGCTTCCTTGCATGACGGTCGGCAAGACCCGCATGGTGCCATTCGTGATCAGCAGAGACTGGAATGGTTTGCTGAATCAATTTTTCAATCGCTCGGAGAAACTCCAATTCCTCGTCAGAGCAGAATGAAACCGCGGAACCCGTTTCTCCCGCCCGACCAGTCCGTCCAATCCGGTGTATGTAGGCCTCCGGTTCGTTGGGCAAATCAAAGTTCACAACGAGAGTGACATCCTTGACATCTACACCCCGCGCAGCGACGTCGGTCGCCACCAGAACCGGAAGAGCACCATCGCGGAACCTTTTCAGGGTGCGGTCTCGCTGAGCTTGGGAGCGGTTTCCGTGGATCGCCTCAGCCTTAATGCCTCTCTGATTCAAGAAACGAGCCAGCTTGTCGGACCCATACTTGGTCCGGGCAAAGACGATTGAAAGCTCCTCCTCACCCTGCTGCTTCAAACGCTGCACGAGAAGGGAACGCTTATCAGACCTTTCAAGGAAGCACAGTTCCTGGCGAACATCCTCAGCCGTGGTTTTTTCAGGCTCAATCGAGATGGTTACCGGGTCACGCAAGATTGTCTGAGCGAGGCTCATTATTTGCTTCGACATTGTCGCCGAAAAGAACAGTGACTGTCGTTCCCGGGGGAGCATATCCACAATTCTGGTGACATCCTTCTGAAAGCCCATATCCAGCATTCTATCAACCTCATCGAGCACAAAAAATTCAACTTCAGAGAGATCAATATGCCCCTGCTCCACGAGGTCCAGTAGGCGTCCCGGGCAGGCTACCAGAATGTCGACCCCCCGTCTCATGGCACTGACTTGAGGTCCCTGCCCCACTCCCCCGTAGACAAGGGCATGGTAAATATCCATGTATTTGCCGTAGGTCCGCAGACTCTCACCTACCTGATTTGCAAGCTCCCGGGTCGGAGTCAGCACAAGAGCCCGTGCCGTTCGCGGCTGGATATTCTGTGGGTCATCATAGAGGACATCCAGAATTGGGAGCGAAAACGCAGCCGTCTTTCCCGTGCCTGTCTGGGCACAGCCCAGAAGGTCCCGCCCCTCAAGAAGAGGAGGCAGAGCTTGGGCCTGAATCGGCGTGAGCGAGGTATAATTACGCTCACTGAGAGCACGTTGGATCGGCGCTGGAAATTGCAGCGCCTCAAACGAAGTTGGGTTCATTATAATCTAATTCCGGGCTCCGGGACAGGGATAGCTGGCAAAGTCGCGCTACGAGCAATGCCGAGTTGGTAAATGTCCCACTCACGCAGGCCGGACGGAGGAAGCCTTTTGAATGACCTCTATTTTGATTCAGGGGATAGAAAATCCGGTGGGCTAAGCTTACGTCACCCCGTTGCATAAGCAAGACCATTGTTCTTTTGGAACTGACAACCGCGTTATTAAAGGATCGTATCCGGATCTACCCAATCTCAGAAACGATGCGAAACAACCCTCTCCTGAAATGCGCACTAGCACTCCTCGCATGGAGCAGCCTTAAGGCTGAACAACCAGCTCCCGGCAAAGTCAGCGAACAGTCATTCAAGGTCTCCGCCAAGCAAACGATTCCATACCTTTTCTCCCTCCCACAGGAATACGACCCTTCCTCCAAAACAAAATGGCCCGTCATGCTCTTTCTCCACGGGCGCGGTGAAAGCCGGGGGCCCCTGAGCATCGTTGCCAAATGGGGACCTCCCCGGATGGCCCAGCGCGGCGACAACCTTCCCTACATCCTCATTGCTCCTCAATGCCCTGCCAAGAGCAGGTGGACCGATGACGATCAGCAAGCCGGCGTTCTCAAGCTTTTGGATCATATTACCACCACGTTTCCGGCCGATACTACCCGGATCTACCTGACCGGGCTCAGCATGGGAGGATATGGAACTTGGAAAATGGCGGCGGAAAATCCAGATCGCTTTGCTGCGATTTCACCCATCTGCGGGCGTGGCAACCCAGCAGATGCCGCCAAACTAGTCGACGTGCCTATCTGGGTGTTTCATGGCACTGAAGACACAGCGGTCCTCTATCGTCACTCTGATGAGATGGTCAAAGCCATCCGCAAGGCTGGAGGCAAAAAGGTGCGATTCACGACCCTCCAACATGTCGGGCACAACAGTTGGTCTGCCGCCTATGCAACGCCGGAGCTCTTTCAGTGGTTCAACAAGCACAGGACCGGGAACGAGAAGTAATACGACTATTTCTTGAGGCTGATTTCATTGGGTCACCCGATCCAATGCAGATTTTCCCTTCCACAGCCGGAGCTCGACGGTAGCATCACCCCATGTCTTCTCTCCGGACGCGCTTCCTACGGAATATCGCATCCGCCTGCCTGATCCTGTCGGCAGCTCCTGCTGCTGGCGACTTCAGCCGGGATATCCAGCCCCTCCTGGCCGAGCACTGCTACGCCTGCCACGGCCCGGATGCCCAGACTCGAAAAAGCGGACTACGCTTCGACCTGCGCGAGGGAGCAATCCGCGAATTGAAATCGGGCTCCCGCGCGATTGTTCCGGGGGACCTCGACGAGAGTGAGATGATTCATCGGATCTTTTCTGAAGATCCCGATGAAATGATGCCACCACCCGAGTTCAGGAAGAGCCTCAGTAACGAAGACAGAATAAAGCTCAGAAACTGGGTCAGGGATGGTGCAGAATACGAACAACACTGGTCTTTCCGCTCCGTGGAAAAACCCAAAGTGCCCGCCGTGAACAGAGGAGACTGGGCACGAAATCCTATAGATCATTTTATCCTTTCGCGGCTCGAGAGCCAGAAAATGGAACCCTCTCCCGAGGCTAGCCCCGAGACTCTCATAAGACGCATCTCTCTTGACCTTCGCGGTCTGCCACCAAGCCTCAATGAACTTCGACGGTTTGCGCCCTCTCTCGAAGTGCCCGTGGCAGAAAGAGAAAGCACGAGTGCCGAGTTCTCACCGGAACAATATTCCGATCTCGTCGACACCATGATCGACTCTTCTCATTACGGAGAGCGCATGGCCCAGGACTGGCTCGATCTCGCACGCTACGGAGACACCAACGGCTATCACAATGACTCCGTGCGCGCCATGTGGCTCTACCGGGACTACGTCATCGACTCCTTTAACAGCAACAAACCCTATGACCGGTTTATTGTGGAAAATATGGCAGGCGACCTCCTCCCAGAGGCTAGCGATACCACACGGGTGGCATCCGGCTTCAATCGTTGCGTGACGTTCAATGAAGAGGGTGGAGCTGACCCCGATGAATTTTATGTTACCTACGCGGTGGACCGCGCAAATACGACGGGACAGGTGTTTCTCGGCCTCACTGTTGGTTGCGCACAGTGCCACGATCACAAATACGATCCGATTTCCCAGAAGGAGTATTATCAGCTCTACGCGTTCTTCAACAGCGTAGAGGGAGAAATCGGAGCCGGAGGGCGGAGCGGCTACCACAACAAGCCACTTCCTCCGCTTCTCAAGGTTCGCACGGGCCCTCACCAACAGAAGCGGACCGAACTTCAATCTCTACTGGACTCCAAAACTGCGAAACTGAAGGCCGCTCGAGAACGGCTGGAGTTTACAGACCCCGCGGGTGACCTTGCCCCGGCCCTCAGCGAATGGGTCACTTCCCTCGCCTTGCCCAAGACCGGAGTTCTACCCGTGAAGAACGGTTTGCAGCTTCACCTTGATGCGGGCTCCTTCGACGCACCGGGCGGATTTGTAAGGGAATGGCCTGACCTTTCTGGAAACAAGCGTACTGCCGTGGCTACCGGTGAGCCCAAGCAGTTTGGCAGGGCTCTGAACGGACATCCCGCCATCCGCCTCGATGGCAAGAAGGACTTTCTGCGCACCACATCGGGGGCCGAGCATCTCGACGGGGACTTTACCATGGTGCTTGTGCTTCAATTCAACGACCTCGCCCGGCACCAGATGGCCCTCATGTGGGGCGACGAGTCTCAGGGAAAACGCCGCGCGTTCTGGAAAACCGGAGGCAATACGCAGCATGACAAGAGCAAACTGAGCTTCAACGGCTATGGTGCCGACATGATCGGCAATGCGGATCTCAAACTGACGGTTCCCGCAGTGGCCATTATCACCCAGCAGGGCGCTAACAACGACACTCGTTTTCGCCTCAATGGCAAGGACGGAGGGGGCGGAGCAGTAAGTCTTTCCGGTTTCCAGAACAGGGCCATCACCATCGGCGCCAATAACGCGGGCGCAGAGAAGGCTGCCGCAGACTTCGCTGAAGTTCTCGTCTACGACCGTGCTCTTGATCCCAACGAGCAGGCCGCCGTGGGATTCTATCTCGGCACCAAATACAAAATCGAGGGAGAATGGAACCCAGCTCCTGCCGATATCATGGCCCTCGCGGCCAAGCCCGGAAGGGAGCGCACTGACAGCGAACAGAAGAAGCTCTTCACCTACTTCATCAACTACGTGCACGCTGGATCACGTGACCTCTTCCGCATGCTGGAGTCCGAAGTAGCAAGCACTCGGAAAGAACTCGAGCAGATCGATAAATCTCTCCCTACCACCATGGTAATGGTCGAGATGAAGGCCCGCAAACCTGCCCACGTACTCATGCGCGGCGACTTTCGCCAACCGGGCGAGGAAGTGGAGCCGGACGTGCCCGCGATCTTTCCCCGCCTGCCCACCAACCAACCCCGCAACCGGCTGGGGCTGGCCTACTGGCTTACCGACCCCAGCCATCCTCTTGTCTCCCGTGTGATCGTCAATCGCCTTTGGAAACAGCTTTTTGGCACTGGTCTGGTCAAAACTCTCGGAGACTTTGGCACCCAGGGGGAGCGCCCCAGCCACCCGGAGCTTCTTGACTGGCTAGCCGCTGATTTCGTTGAGCATGGGTGGGACATCAAGAGGCTACAAAAACTCATTATAAGCTCTTCTACATACAGGCAGTCATCGGCAAACAGGAGACGATACGAGGATCAAGATCCCGATAACCGGTTTCTCTGTCGTGCTCCCCGTTTCCGGCTTTCCGCTGAGGAAATACGGGACTCCGCCTTATCGATCAGCGGGCTACTTAATCCAAGCATTGGCGGCCCCTCCGTCTTTCCTTACCAACCCGCAAACTATCTCAGCAGCATCGGAAAGGGTTGGAAAGAGAGCGAGGGTGGATCCCTGTATCGAAGAGGACTCTACACCTTCTGGCGTCGGACAATGCTCTACCCCAGCTTCCAGATCTTTGATGCTCCCAGCCGTGAGTTCTGCTCCGTCAACCGGCCTCGTACGAATACGCCACTTCAAGCTCTCGTCACTCTCAATGACCCGGCATTCGTGGAAGCTGCCCGGGTCTTTGCCCAGCGCGTTCTCTCACGCAAGGAGGACAGTGACCCGCAGCGCCTCCGTCTTGCTTTCATGATGGCGACTTCCCGCGCCCCTGACAAAAGCGAAATGCGTATTCTCACCGAAACCCTTTCCGAACAGAGGAACGAGTTTAACGCTCATCCCGAACGCGCCAACGAGTTCATCACAAACGGGAAATCTCTTCCATCCTCTGATTATGACCCTGTCGAACTGGCCGCATGGACCTCTCTAGGGAGTATCCTTCTCAATCTTGATGAAACCATCTCTCGTGAGTAGCCTATGAGCGAAATCCAGAACTATCTCACGCGACGCACGTTCCTTGGCCGCACCTCATGCGGACTCGGCGCTGCCGCCCTCTCTGATCTTTTTACCTCTTGTCCGGCAGCTCTGGCCGCCGAAGGTGCGGTCAAGACCAGTCAGCCGGCGAAAGCCAAACGGGTGATCTATCTCCACATGTCGGGCGGCCCCTCTCAGCTGGAAACCTTTGATCCCAAACCCGGACTCTCCCGTTGGGATGGAAAGCCTCTCCCTTCCGAGGTCATTGGAAACCAACGATTGACAACCATGACCAGCGGACAGGGAGCCCTCAATGTAATGGCCTCAAAGCATGAGTTCGCAAAGTGCGGACAGGCGGGGATGGATATGAACGTCCTCTTCAAGCACATGCCCGAGATTGCGGATGATATCTGCCTGATCAGAAGTGCCACTACCGATCCGATAAACCACGATCCAGCTGTCACCTTCCTGCAGACCGGAAGCCCCTTGTCTGGGAGGCCCAGCATGGGCTCCTGGCTCAGTTACGGATTGGGCAGTGCCAACGAAAACCTACCTGCTTTTATCGTCCTCCTCTCGGGTGGAGGTCAACCCGTTCCTTCCCGCTACTGGCATAATGGATTTCTTCCTAGCAGACATCAGGGCGTAAAATTTCAGTCGTCTGGAGATCCGGTCCTCTTCCTCTCCAATCCCAAGGGGATGTCGGATCTGAATCGCAAACAAACGATCGATCGAATCAATGCTTTCAACCAGCTCAAACATGAACAGGCTGGCGACTCCGAAATCGAAGCCCGCATTGACGCCTTCCAACTGGCATACCGCATGCAAAGCTCAGTGCCGGGGCTGATGGATCTATCGCAGGAGCCGAAAGAAGTTCTTGAAAGCTACGGAGCGCAACCGGGTAAGGCCTCCTTTGCATCCAACTGCCTTCTGGCTCGCCGCCTCGCCGAAGCGGGTGTTCGCTTTATTCAGCTCTATGACCGGGGATGGGATCACCACGATGGGATAACCAACGCTATCAAGGGAAAGATCGCCTCCGTCGATCGACCTACCACGGCTCTTCTGAAAGACCTCAAGGAACGTGGTATGCTCGAGGAGACCCTCGTCATCTGGGGCGGAGAATTCGGTCGTACTACCTACGCGCAGACCCGCAACAAGAACTTTGGCAGGGATCATCATCCTGCCTGTTTCTCGATGTGGATGGCGGGGGGAGGAATACAACCGGGAATGGTCCATGGTCAGACCGATGAATTCAGTTACAATGTGACGGACAAAGCTGTTCACGTCCACGACCTGCAAGCTACGATTCTACATCTTCTCGGCATCGACCACGAAGCTCTAACCTTCCGATTCAAGGGCCGCGACTTCCGGCTCACGGACGTTCACGGTAAGATCGTATCAGAAATCCTGGCCTAATCAGGACCAGGTCAATGAAGCTCTTGTTTCACAGAGCTTAGTCCACGTGACAGAGGTTACCTTGGTGGATGGATTCATCATCGCTAGAAATTCATCCTGACTGCAATCGACCCATACCCGCTTGTGGTAGGCCATTTTACTTTGCCAAGCAGACCGGACGTCTATAAGTCTCGCCGGAACCAGCTCCCGGACTACACCGCATGAATGCACTTGGAATCCATCCCGCACAAATGTGCCTGGTGGTATTTTTCATCCTGGTAATGCCGGAGTTACTGCCCGCCGCTACCTACGAGCAGGATTTTAATTCCTATCCAAATGGCACCACTGATCTTCGCGATGGCACAGTGATCGTAGGATCGAGCGCCAGCGTCCAAAATGGGCGGCTGCAACTTACGCGGGACCGGGGAATCAGTGGGTTTGCCAGCTTTTCAATTCCCGCTCTCGAAGGCTCTTCTCTTGGCTTCAGGGCTTCCTTTGACATCGAGCTTAATGACAGCATCAATTTCAACCCTCCAGCTGATGGATTCTCCTTTAACTATGGTAACGCCCCAATGGGCGACCGTGGTGCTGCAGAAGAGGGAATGAGAACCCGCCCGGCAGTAACTGAAAACCTCTCTTTCGAGGTGGATACGTGGATGAATGGAGACCCCGAGCAAGGGGTGAATATATCCGGGTTAAGCAATGGTTTGGATGTGGGCCAACTCGCTTTCACCAATGGCATCATCCTTAACGACGGCCAACGGGTGAGTGGGGCCGTAGAAGTCGAATGGGACCCGGCAAGTGGCGCCTCGTTCAGGACGACCGGCTTGCAAACTAATGCGGAATTCTCCGCTATCGATACTGCAGAATTCACGGGTGACGATTCCTACACCTTTATCATTTCAGCCCGGGTGGGAGGAGCCAACCAGGACTTCTTCATAGACAATCTGATAATAGATACTGGCGCTCCAGGTGACCGGGACAACGACGGGCTATCTGATTCCTATGAAATAGCGAACGGCCTTGATCCCGACGATGACGGGACCATCGGGGAAACCTCTCCAGGAGCAAAGGACGGCCCCCACGGCTCTCTTGGAGATCCCGATGGGGATGGCTTGAGCAACTCTCGGGAACGCGACCTCCGGACAAACCCGCAGGATGAAGATACCGACGGGGACGGACTTATCGATAGCGCTGAGGACAATACTGGAATCTTTCTCAGCCCTTCGCGCACGGGCACAAACCCTCTGAACGCCGATAGTGACGGTGATGGACTGCCTGACGCCGTCGAGAACCCAACCATGCCTTTCATTAATCACGAGCAACCAGGAACAGATCCGAACAACCCTGATACGGACGGTGATAGTATGGGAGATAGTGTAGAAATTGCAGGGGGCCGAAACCCCACCGTATACACCGCTCCTCCCACCAGTTACTATCAGGATTTTGACAGCTATCCGAATGGCACCACTGACCTTGGTGACGGCACCGTCATGGCTGGAGCCGCCGCCAGCGTGGAGAATGGTCAACTCCGGCTCACGGTTGACGGCCAGAGGCTGGGTCGGTCGAGCTTCTCGATTCCCGCCCTCGGAGGATCATCCGGGGGCTGGACCGCAAACTTCGATGTCACGATCGCCGATGGCCCACTCCAAGATGTCCCGGCAGACGGATTTTCTCTGAACTACGGCAATGCACCGCTCGGTATACTCGGATCCGGCGAGGAGGGCATGCAAAACGAGGATAGAGTCACTGAAAATCTATCTTTTGAGGTCGACACATGGAGAAACTTTGACACCGAACAGGGTTTGAGTATCTCGGGTAAGACGAGGGGAGCAGAGGCAGGAAACTTCGCCTTCGTGAACGGCCCCATCCTCCGGGATGGAGCTACTGTCTCGGGAGCTATTTCCGTCATCTGGGACCCCGTTGACGGGGCCACTTTTATTACCACCGGTTTCGATACCAATGCTGAGCTCATCGATATCAGCACCGGCCCTTTCACCCCTGACGACTCTTACTCTTTCGTTATTTCAGCGCGAGTGGGCGATGCTACCCAAACCCTTCTCATTGATAACATTGAGATCTCGAGCACCATGTCTACAGAGAGACAATTTGGTATTCGGAGCTTAGGTCGGAATCTTGAGCTCTCCTTTGAGAGCCACGAGGGCAAGGTCTACGACATTCTCGCAAGCTCCAACCCAGCCAAAGAAGGAAACCCCGCTAGCTGGCGCATCTGGCAGGAGAACATTGCTGCCACCGCCCCCCTCAACGTCGAGACCTTCCCCCGACCCACCGAAGAGAACCTCTTCATGGTTATCGTGGAAAGGGATGCTCCTCCTTTCTTCCTGGAGGACTTTGAGTCAGGACCGAACGGATGGACTGTGGGCTCCAACAACGCCAATCAGGAAACCATGTGGCAGCTTGGTCTACCGGCGGCCGGCACCGGCCCCTCCACTGGAGCTGACAGATCGACCCGCGCATTCACAACCAACCTTGGCAACTATGGAGACAATGCCGATATCTTTCTCCGATCTCCGGCGATTGATTTGACTCGCAGAAACTTTACGCGAGCCACTTTCATGATGGATCACTATCGTGATGCAGACGGCCTTGGCGACCTCTTCGGCGTACGAGTCCTGAGAGCCCGTGATGGCAGTGTTCTTGCCAACATCGACCCTGACCCCTCGGTATTTGATGCCGATTGGGTCCCCCTGAGTGAAGACCTCTCCTCTGTGGCTCTGGGAGAAGAAATTATTCTAGAATTCTGGTTCTCCAGTGACGCTAGTGGCGACTCTTTCAGTGGATGGTCGATTGACAATGTGGCCATCGATGTTCGCTAACAGCATCCATCTGTCTATTGGATAACGACGGTCTTCGGGGCCTGTCGCCCCGAAGAATGCCAACAGCAACTGGCAACGCCAGATTATTT
>MDSX01097821.1_pt1 | contig 16331 bp, 25 predicted proteins | sample 811141 | NCBI WGS metagenome assembly MDSX01 (sample SAMN05326642, study PRJNA326480) | marine metagenome | isolation source: seawater | place: Atlantic Ocean: South East | collected 2010 | reverse complement strand
TGAAGCGTTGATGTACTGTGAATTAAATTGTAAATATTTTTCACCTTGTTTATGGTTTACTACCATTGCACCTGTTCCGGGAACTAATATAACTTTAGCGACGGAAGTTTTTCTACGCCCTATCCCAAAAAAAGCTGACTTCGTTTCTGAAGTTGATAAAGACATAATGTAATTTAAATTTGTTGATGCCAGTTTAAAAAATTTTAATTAAGTTCAAAGATTCTATTTTATAAAATCGCAATATATATATATGCTAAAAATTAGATCTTGCCTTTTAACAGTCGTTTGTTTCTTATTTTACGCGCGAAGATCTAAACCAAATCTTGCTTTTAAGTTTTCGCAAACTTCATCTGCGGATTTTTGGCCAAAATTCTTAAATTCTAACAGATCATTCGCAGAATATTGTAGTAAATCCGATAGTGTATGAACATTTGCCCTTTTTAAGCAATTATAAGCTCGAACCGATAGCTCTAATTCTTCAATAAAAACTGCTTCTAAATGTTCAGATTTTTCCTCCTGTGCTGATGTTTCAATAGTTGGAGGTGATGCCGAAAGAGTATTAGTTACTTTTAAAATACCAAAAGTATTTTCTAATATTTCAGCAGATGAACTTAAAGCTTCGTCGGGTGTAATACTACCATTTGTCCAAACTTCTAAAATTAGACTCTCTAATTCAAAAGAAGAACTTTTTCTTGAAGTTTCAACAAAAAAGTTTACTTTTCGAACAGGCATGAAAACAGCATCGACAGCTAAAAATCGTTCAGGTATTGTGTAATCAAGCGACCCACTTGTAAAGTAATTCTGGCCTTTCGCAATTAGAAATTCCATTTCTAAATTACCTTTTTCGTTTAAACTAGCCAGATACTGGCGGGAATCCACGCAAGTAACGTTGTTTGGTAGCTCGATGTTGCCAGCCACTATAATACCAGGTTCTTTTATGTTCAGCCTTGCTAAAGTTGGTTCTGTAATATCCCCTTTTAAAATAACTTGTTTTAAGTTAAGTAATATGTCTACAACATCTTCTTTAACATTAGGAATAGTAGAAAACTCATGTTCAATTCCTGCAATACGAACACCAGTAATAGCAATACCTTGTAAGTTTGATAATAAAACCCGTCTTAATGCATTTCCGACTGTTGTACTTTGTCCTTTTAAAAAAGGTCCAATTGAATATTTAGAATAAAATTCCGTTGCTTGGTCTGTTGTAGATTTTAAACATTGAACTTGAAACATGATTTAGAAAAAATTTCTAGGAATTTTATATTACTTAATGTTTCTTATAATCTTTAAATTAAACACGTCGTTTTTTGGGTGGACGACAACCATTGTGTGGAACTGGTGTAATATCCTTGATCACTAAAACCTGGAGTCCGCAACCTTGTAACGCACGAATTGCAGTTTCCCTACCACTTCCTGGTCCACTAACAATAACTTCAGCTTGGCGCATACCTTGCTCGTAAGCAATAGAAGCTACTTTTTCGGCAGCCGATTGTGCAGCAAATGGTGTACCCTTTTTGGCCCCTTTAAAACCACTACCACCTGCAGAAGCCCAAAATAAAGTATTTCCTTGCTGATCAGTTATATTTACAATCGTATTGTTAAAGGTTGATTTAATATGTACAACGCCACTAGCGATTGTTTTTTTAGATTTTTTACCAGAAAATCTCTTTAATTGTTTGACCATATTAAGCTAATATGTGTATGTGTAAAAAATTTTATTTTTTCTTTGCAACAGGAATTTTAACTTTTCCTTTTCGAGTCCTCGCATTTGTACGAGTCCTTTGACCACGTACAGGAAGCCCTACTCTATGACGTCTACCTTTGGCGGATCCAATTTCTGTTAATCTCTTAATGTTTTGAGAATAAGTACGTCTTAAATCACCTTCTGTTTGATAGTCTTCGTCAATTATTGCCCTTATACGAGTAACTTCTTCATCGGTTAAATCATTACATCTTGTACTAGGTAAAACGTTAGCTTCTTTTACAATTTGATTTGCACTCGTATTACCGATTCCAAAAACATAAGTTAATCCAATATCAATTCTCTTATTGCGCGGAAGATCTACTCCTGAAATACGTGCCATTGATTATTGTTAATACTAACTAATTTATTTACGTTTCATTTTTGCTCGACCTTGTCGAACTTTAAGTCTCGGATCAGATTTACATATAAGGTAAATTCGCCCTCGACGTTTTACAACTTGACAATCTTTTGATCGGTTTTTTAGATTGCCTATTGAGCTAACTACTTTCATAAGCGTCAATTAAAATTTATTGTGATTGTAGATTTGAATTTTTCACAAATCTAAAAGAGAAAAATGTTCAAAAATGTTCTCTTTTACAATTTATGCTAACTTACTTAAAAGAAAAAGTCTACGCTTTTTTAAAACTCTCGTAATTTTGTGATAACAAGTAGCCTTTCACTTGAGATGTTACATCCGTAATAACACCAATCAAAATTATAAGAGATGTTAAATTTTTAAAAATATTAAACTGGAAAAGATTTCCTACTAATATGGGGAAAAAAGCTAGAAAAGCTAAGAAAATCCCTCCCATGAACGCTAACCGACTGATTATTTGTTCAAGGTGTTGAGTTGTTTCTTTGCCTTGCTTAATTCCTGGCACATTATACGCCATTTTTGTCAAATTATCCGATAAGTCTTTCGGTTTTAGAACTAATAACGCATAAAAGGTACTGAAAAACACAATAAGAAATATGTTCAGTACAAATGATGACAAAGTTAATAAATTTGTTAATTGCGCACCTTCTAAAAGTTTTGAAAGTATTAACTGTAAAGGATAAAATAAAAATGCCGTAATTGTTGTGCTAAAAACAAGTGGCATTATACCGCCTTGGTTCAGTTTAATCGGAATATAACTGTTTTTTAGCTGTGAGCTAGTGGAAGATTGATCCATATAGTTAAAATTTAACTGTCTAGCAGAAACAATGCTAACTCTTTTGTAAGAATCCTGAACTAGAATAATTATTCCAACAATAAGTATATATACCGCGTAACTTATAAAAAGTGCTGCAAAATTATTTGTCGAGGAAGAATTTTCCAGGCTAGATTTAAAGTCTGCTAGGCTTGCCGGAAGTCCGCCAATAATATTAATAAATATTATCATCGAAGATCCATTACCTAAATTTTCTTTTGTTATAAGTTCGGCAAACCACATAGAGAGCATTGAACCTGTTGTTAAAGCAAAAATAATCTTCAATGCCAGAATAATATTCCAATTAAATACTACAGGTTTTACTAAAATAAAAGCAACACCTACACTTAAGATTAATGCCCAACCAAGTGTCAAATACCTTGTATAACGAGTAATTTGTTGACGCCCTAACTCACCCTCTTCTTTTTGAAGACGTTCCAAAGATGGAATAATAGGAGTTAAAAGTTGAATTATAATCGACGAGTTAATATAAGGTAAAATCCCTAGTGACCCAATTCCTAGAAATGAACTTCCGGTTAAACTTTTCGCAAGACCAAATAACGGATTTGCTGTTTGATTCTGCGAAAAAATGTCTAAATCCACATTTGGAACAGGTATATAAAGCCCTAATCTTATAAGAATTAGAAAACCAAATATTTTAAGAATTTTTTGCTTTAATATATTTAATGTTTCAGATATTTCCATTATTTACGGAATTTGCGTTAGGCATTATAAGATCTTAATGTACTTAAACCATCAATTGTGGCTCTCGCATTATTTAAAAGATTATTTGAGCCTAACTGTTTTGATAAGATATTTTTAACCCCTGCAAGTTCTAAAACAGTACGTATTGAACTTCCTGCGATTACACCAGAACCTGGTGCGGAAGGTCGTAAAATAAGCTTCGCTGCACCAAACCTTCCGCTCGTTGGGTGCGGAATTGAATTCGAACTTGTTAAAGGAACGCTTATGATATGTTTTTTACCATCTGTAACACCTTTACGAACTGCAGTAATAACATCGCCCGCTTTTCCAACACCAACACCTACTTTACCCTGCTCGTTTCCAACTACAATAATAGCGCGGAAACTCATTTTTTTACCCCCTTTTACAACCTTTGTAACACGTTCAATAGCAACAACGCGTTCTAACCACTCAGATTTGGACTTAAGAATTTTTTTAGGACCCATGCTAAAAATAAATATTTTAATGAAATGATTATTTACCTGTTTTACCAGCTTTACGTCTTATAATTTCTCCAGCATATGCAATACCTTTACCTTTATAAGGTTCTGGTGGGCGGACTGAACGTATTTTAGCTGCGAATTCCCCAACCATATCTTTCTGCATTCCAGAAACGATAACACTAGTAGGGCTTTCTACTTTTACAGATAACTCACTAGGTGTAATCATTTTTACTGGATGACTATATCCCATATTTAATACAAGATCTTTCCCATCAAGTTGAGCTCTATACCCTACACCTGTAATTTGTAATTTTTTTTCAAAACCAACCGAAACTCCTGTAACCATATTTGCTACAAGTGTTCTTGAAAGTCCATAAAGCGCCTGGGATAATTTTGTATCCTGCGTTTTTTCTATAAATATTTTTTGATTACCTTCGTCTAAGCTACAACAAATTAGAGACGGTAGAATTCTAGAAAGACTTCCTTTTGGTCCTTCTACAGAAACCTTTTGACCATCTAATTTAACTTTAACTTTTTCAGGTACAGTTATGAATTGTTTACCGATACGAGACATATTTTATTTGAAAGTTACCAGATATAACATAGAAGTTCGCCACCAACACCTTCTTTACGAGCCTGTTGATCTGTCATTAAACCACGTGAAGTTGAAACAATTGCTGTTCCAAAGCCGCCTAAAATTCGCGGCATTTTTTTAGCCCCACTATAAACTCTAAGACCAGGTTTGCTTATACGTTGAATTTTTGCAATTCCTGGTTTACGTTCTTTACCAACGTATTTAAGAGATAAAAGAAGTGAGCTTTTTAAACCATTTTTTAATTCCTCAAAAGAATCAATTAAACCTTCAGCAAATAAAACATTTGCAATATTTCGTGTTACCTTTGTTGAAGGTATTTGCACAATTTGATGTTTTGCTAAATTCGCGTTGCGAATCCTTGTTAACATATCAGCTATAGTATCAGTAGTCATTTAAATTTGTTTGGATAATTAAAAACTAAGCCGTTGTAAATGGCATTCCAAATGATTTTAATAAAGCACGAGCTTCTTCGTCTGTTTTTGCCGTTGTTACAATTGAAATATCTAGACCACGAATTTGAGTTACATCATCATAAGATACTTCTGGAAAAATCAATTGCTCTTTTAATCCTAGATTGTAATTACCACGACCATCAAATCCATGAGGAGTAATGCCTCTAAAATCCCTGATTCGAGGTAATACAATATGGATTAGTTTTGTTAAAAACGTATACATTTGGTCTTTTCTTAAGGTAACAGAAGTACCAATGGCCATACCATCTCGAATTTTAAACCCAGCAACAGATTTTGTTGCTTTGTTCACTGTTGGTTGTTGACCAACAATTAAACGAAGTTCATCTAAACTAGAATCTAGTTCCTTAGAATTTTTTGCAGCTTCCCCTACACCTCGATTAACAGATATCTTAACAAGTTTCGGGACTTGTTCAATGTTTTTGTAACCAAATTCCTCTATTAAAGAAGGAACGATTTTTTGCTTATATAAGCCTTTTAAATCTAGTTTCATAGCTATTAAAATTTACTTTTCTAAAGTTTTCGAGTTTTTACTAAAGGACTTCGGGAGCTAATGAAACAATTTTAGTAAAACCTTTTTCTTTTAATTCTCGAGCAATGGGACCAAATACTCGAGTACCACGAGGATTGTTTTCCTTGTTTATTATTACAGAAGCATTATCGTCAAAACGTAATCGAGAACCATCTTTACGGCGTATTGACTGTTTTGTTCTAACAATCACGGCACGAACAACGTCCGAACGTTTTACTGTAAGATTTGGTGTTGCATCTTTAACAACTCCGATTATAACATCACCTACATGGCCGTATCTTCGATTACTGCCAAGAACTCGAATGCACATCAAATTTTTAGCCCCACTATTATCTGCTACTCTTAGACAAGTCTGCGGTTGTATCATTTTTTATGTTGCGGATTTTCTTAAAACACTAATTAGGACCCAATTTTTCGTTTTACTAATAGGCTTGGTTTCACGGATACGAACTTGGTCACCTATTGACGAATTAAATGTAGAATCCTGGACTACATAACGTTTAGTCCTTGTAATAACTTTTTTGTATTTTTTATGGATAACACGATCGTTGACAGCAACGATCCGAGTATCCTGCATTTTGTCGCTAACAACAACTCCTATTTTTTCTTTTACGGCCATTAATTTCAAATTTAGAAAAATAACATGGTTAACTTTTTTGAAAAGATTTCTCTACGTAATTTGTAAATTAAACCTTTTCTAAAATCTTCGTTTTAATAGGAAGCTTGTAAGAAGCTAATTTTAAAACTTTATAAGCCATTTCTTTGCTTAAACCATTGATTTCAAACAGTACTGCTCCGGGTTTTACTACAGCAACCCAATAAGCTACTGTACCTTTTCCAGAACCCATTCGAGATTCTGCTGCTCTTTCAGTAATAGGTTTATCAGGGAAAATTCTAATCCAGATTTTTCCTGTACGACGAACATATCTTGTAATACTACGTCGTGTGGCTTCTATCTGACGCGAAGTTAACCAAACAGGTTCTAAAGCTTGAATACCATAATCGCCAAAAACGATAGTATTTGCTTTTGAAACTCCTTTAAATCTTCCGCGATGTTGTCTGCGAAACTTTGTTCTTTTTGGAAGTAACATAAGCTTTATTTATAAAATTTACTTAAGTTAAATAATTTCTTTATTAAAGATCCAAACTTTAATACCTAGTACACCGTAAATAGTATTTGCTCGTTGTGTAGCATAACTAATATCAGCTCTAAGAGTTTGAAGTGGTACTCTTCCTTCACGAGCCCATTCTGCACGGGCAATTTCTGCACCATTCAATCTACCAGCAACTTGAATTTTAAAACCTTTAACGCCACTTTTCTGAAGCGTTTGAGTAGTTTGACGAATCGCTTTTCTAAAAGCAACTCGCTTTTCAAGCTGATCAGCTATCGATCTTGCCACTAATGAACTCTCGTTTTCACTTTTTGCAACTTGTAAAACTTTTATACGGATTTGTTTAGAATCGCTTACTAAAGTTTTTAAATTTTCCTTTAAGTCAACAATTAAGTTTGTTTGATCATTATCGGTTACAATAGCTTTCGGCCTTGCTGCATGAATTATTAATTCAAGTTGATTTACTTTTCTTTGAATTTCGAGTTTAGCTATTCCTGCTTTACTATAAATTGACTCAAATTTTTTTTCAAAGAACTTTCTGATTTTGTAATCTTCCTTCAGAACTTCACTATAAGCACCATAATTGGCAAACCAAATAGCATTGTGCGATTTATTTACACCAGTTCGAAAACCAGTTGGATGCGTTTTTTGTCCCACGAAATAGATTTTTTAGTTTTTTTAATTACTCCATAACAATTGTTATGTGTGATGTAGCTTTTAGAATTCTGTAAGCCCGACCCTGTGCTCTTGGACGAAATCTTTTCATCGTTGGTCCCTGATCCGCAAATGCAGACTTAACAACCAACTTTTTTTCATCCATACCAAAGTTATTTCTAGCATTTGCTGTAGCAGAACGCAAAACTTTTATAATTGGAGTACATGATGCATAAGGCATAAATTCTAAAAGTAATAAGGCTTCTGAATATGTCTTTCCTTGTATTTGTCGAAGAACACGACGGATTTTACTAGGAGACATTCTAACGTATCTAGAAACAGCTCGAATTTCTTTTTGTTGCATACGATTTTACTAACGTTTACCTTTCTTATCTTTTTTCACGTGTGAGCGAAATGTTCTCGATGGAGCAAATTCACCTAATTTATGACCAATCATTTGATCACTTACGAACACAGGCAAATGCTGTTGTCCATTATATACAGCAAACGTATGCCCAATCATATTAGGTAAAATCGTTGTTGAACGTGACCAAGTTTTAATAATATCCTTCTTTCCACTGGAATTCATTTGTTCAACTTTGTTAAAAACATAAGATGCTACAAATGGTCCCTTTTTTAAAGAACGTGGCATTTTTTAATAATTTAAAGTTAATAAATTGTTTTAAGTATTTTGTTAACGTCTTGAACGTAATATATACTTACCACTTGCTTTAGTTTGTTTACGTGTCTTAATACCTAATGCAGGCTTACCCCACGGAGTTACCGGCTTAGCTCGACCAATTGGTGAACGACCTTCTCCACCACCATGCGGGTGATCAATTGGGTTTTTTACAACACCCCTTACTTTAGGTTTCTTTCCAAGCCATCTACTTCGACCTGCTTTACCTAACGTAATGTTAATACTATCCACATTACCAACTTGCCCTAAAGTTGCATAACATTTCTTATTAACTAAACGAACTTCATTAGAAGGAAGTTTTAAAGTAACGAAATTTCCTTCCTTTGCAATTAATTGTGCGTAAGTGCCGGCAGCACGAGCGATTTGACCACCTTTACCAAGAGTTAATTCTACGTTATGTATAATACTCCCTAATGGTATCATTTCTAACGGCATAGCATTCCCAACTTCAATAGGGATGTCGTTACCGGAATAAACATTCATGCCAACCTTTAATGAACGAGGGCAAACAATATATTTTTTTGAACCATCCTTGTAATGCAATAAAGCTATTCTTGCATTTCGATTTGGATCATATTCAATAGTAGCTACTCTAGCCTCTATTGTAGATTTTCTATGAAAATCTATAATACGATACTTCCTTTTATGCCCGCCACCACGGCCTTTCACCGTAATAACACCGCGATTGTTTCGGCCACCGCAAGCTTTTTTACCAACGGTTAAAGCTCTTTCTGGTTTTACATTTGATAAATCATCAAAATATGAAACAGATTTCGAACGTGTACCCGGACTATAAGCTCTGTACAGACGAATTGCCATAAAAATTTAAATATTTAATAACGTCTAATTTTCGATAGTCATCATGTTATTCTTCTTCGAATAAACTAATAGAATCTTCTGATGCTAACTTAACTATTGCTCGCTTATAACGAGCTTTCTTTCCTATAAATTTTCCTACACGACGCTTCTTTAATGGTAATAAAGAAGTATTTACGGAAATAACTTTCACATCAAATAATTCTTCAACAGCGGATTTTACATCCGTTTTGTCTGCGTTAGAATCAACTGCAAAGCTATATTGATTTTGTTCAATTAACCGTATTGTCTTTTCTGTAAGAATTGGATATTTTACAATATCCAGTAAGTCTTTTTGAGTAGATTTAATGTAAGACATAAAAAAATGCTAAACAGCTTAAAAAACTAATATTTTTGGGGCTGTATTTTTAATACGGTGTTCTTTTTACCTGGTACAGAACCCTTTACAACAAGAATATTATCTTCAGAATTCACGTATAGAACTTCAGTATTTTTAAGGGTTACTGTCCCACCACCAAGTTGGCCTGCCATCTTCTTACCAGGATATACACGCCCAGGTGTACTACCTGCACCAATACTTCCAGGAAGTCTATGGTTTTTAGAACCATGGGTCATTGGACCACGGCTGAAATTGTGTCGTTTTTGGTTACCAGCAAAACCTTTACCAATACTTTTTCCGGTTACTCGAACCTTCTGTCCTATAGAGAATGTATCAACTTTAATAACCTGGCCCAATTTAAATTCTTCAGGCTTAGAAACACGAAATTCACCAAAAGATTTAAATCCGTTTTCTCCACTCTTTTTTAAATGGCCTTTTGTAGGCTTATTAATGTTTTCTAATTTTTCTTCGCCATAAGCTACTTGGACTGCATTGTAACCATCGGTAACTAAAGTTTTAATTTGACTTACCTGACACAATCCAGTTTTAAAAATAGTAACTGGAAAAATAGTGCCGGATTCATCAAATATTTGCGTCATACCAACCTTTTTTGCAAATAGGCCTGCTTGCATATGAATAACTTTTAGGTATTTAAATTCTAATTAAAGTAATGCAATTTAAAAAAATTGTACTTTATATGTATTTTTTTTATCTAAACATATATGTAAGGACAGTATAGTTGAACTTATACTGATTTGTCTATTTTTATTAAGGTCCCCAAATCTTAAGTTTTTAATAATTATTAATAGCAAATTTTTGAAAACCCTCTACGGTAAATACCCCGTTTAAGAAACCTTTCCTAAAAACTAAAATATATTAAGTATACAAAAGAAATGGAAGCTTTTATAAAAAAATAAAATGGTTAAAGTTATTGGTATTGATCTAGGAACTACTAATTCAGTAGTTGCTGTTATGGAAGGTGGAAAACCGGAAGTTATAACAAATGCAGAAGGCGAAAGAACGACACCTTCTGTAGTTGCTTATACAAAAAAGGGTGATTTACTAGTAGGGCAAATTGCAAAACGCCAAGCTGTAATTAACCCAGAAAATACTTTTTATTCCGTTAAACGTTTTATTGGAAGAAAAACAACGGAAGTGACTGAAGAACTTCGTCAAGTTTCATATAAAGTTTTACAAACAGAAGATATTATTAAACTTGAGTGTCCTGCTTTAAATAAACAATTTGCTGCAGAAGAAATCTCAGCGCAAGTTTTACGTAAGTTAGCCGATGATGCTTCAAAATATCTGGGTGAAACTGTAAAACAAGCAGTAATCACAGTTCCGGCCTATTTCAATGATTCTCAAAGACAAGCTACGAAAGATGCCGGTAAAATTGCTGGCTTAGAAGTTTTACGAATTATTAATGAACCAACTGCAGCTTCTCTATCTTATGGTTTAGATAAAAAAGACAATGAAACAATCTTAGTATTTGACCTTGGTGGAGGTACTTTTGATGTTTCTGTTTTAGAGGTTGGTGATGGAGTTTTCGAAGTTTTATCTACATCAGGAGATACACAACTTGGTGGTGATGATTTTGATGAAAAAATTGTACAGTGGTTAATCAAAGCATTTAAAGATCAAGAGGGTATCGATTTAACACAGGATAGCCAAGCACTACAGCGCCTTACGGAAGCTGCTGAAAAAGCTAAAATTGAACTTTCGACTTTAACACAAAGTTCAATTAACTTACCTTTTATTTCGGTAACACCGGAAGGGCCAAAACATTTAGAGAAGGAATTAACACGTGCAAAATTCGAAGAGCTTTGTTCAGATTTAATCGAACGTTGCAGAACTCCAATTGAAATGTCTTTAAAAGACGCTGAATTAACGTCTTCTGCAATTGACCAAAATGTATTGGTTGGTGGGTCAACAAGAATTCCAGCAGTTCAAGAACTTGTAGAGAAATTATTAGGCAAAACACCAAACCAATCAGTAAACCCAGATGAAGTGGTTGCTGTTGGTGCAGCAGTACAAGCTGGTGTACTTGGTGGAGAAGTTAAAGATATATTATTACTTGATGTAACACCACTTTCTTTAGGGGTTGAAACTTTAGGTGGGATTACAACAAAAATCACTCCTAGAAATACAATTATTCCAACAAAGAAATCTGAAACGTTTTCGACTGCAGTCGACAATCAACCGAATGTAGAAATTCATGTTCTTCAAGGTGAAAGGGAACTAGCAAAAGATAACAAAAGTCTTGGAACATTTAGATTAGATGGTATCGCACCAGCTGCGCGTGGAGTACCTCAAATTGAGGTAACTTTTGACATTGATGCAAACGGTATTCTTTCTGTGACAGCTAAAGATAAAGCAACAAACAAGCAACAATCAATAACTATTAGTGGTGCTTCAACGTTACCAAAAGACGAAGTTGAGCGTATGGTTAAAGACGCCGAAGCTAATGCTACAGCTGACAAAGAAAAATCAGAACAAATTGATACAAAAAATCAAGCTGAAGCTCTTGCTTATCAAACAAAAAAACAACTAGAACAGTTAGAATCAACAATTACTTCTGATGAAAAACAAAAAATCGAAGCTTTAATATCAGAGCTTGAAGATGTTACTCAAAAAGAAGATTACCCTGCCATGAAAGAAGTAATGGAGAAAGTTAAAACTGCTGTTATGGAAGTTGGGGAAAAAGTATATAAGGAAGCAGGCGCTAATAGTCCAGCAGGCGATGATGTAATTGAAACAGACTTCTCCTCTGAAAAATAATTGAAGTCGGCTAAGCCTATTTAATAAAAAGTTTACTGCTTAGGCCTCTAATAATAAAAATATGTAAATGCATTTACATATTTTTATTATTAGAGGCCTAAGTAATTTAGCGTTGTACATATTTAGAAAAATATGATAACCTTTAATGTTATGAAGGGTCGATGCCCGAGCGGTTAATGGGGACGGATTGTAAATCCGTTAGCATAGCTTACGTTGGTTCAAATCCAACTCGGCCCACTAAAAGAAATAAAATATTTAGTTTCTTAATTTTGAATTTGAGTTATAATCTTTTTATATACATATTTATGTTTACTAAATATAATTAATTACAGTAATTAATATTAAAAAACAATGTCAGACGTATTAAATTTACAAATTCCATCACCAACATTTGGTGGTAGTACTGGTGGTTGGTTACGATCAGCAGAAACGGAAGAAAAGTATGCTATTACATGGACAAGTAAAAAAGAGCAGGTTTTTGAAATGCCAACTAGTGGTGCTGCAATCATGCAAAGTGGAGAGAATCTTTTATATCTTTCTAAAAAAGAGCAATGTCTTGCACTTGGAACTCAGCTAAGAACTCTGTTTAAAATTAACGATTACAAAATTTACCGCATTTTTCCAAATAGTGAAGTACAATATCTTCACCCTAAGGATGGTGTATTCCCTGAAAAGCTTAATGAAGGTCGTGTAGGTGTTGGAAATATCGGGCACTCTATTGGTAAAAACCCACAACCAGTTAATGTAAAATTTACTTCGAAACGAACTTTCGATTAAGTTATTGTCTTTGACTGCAAGATTTAATTAATTTTTTAGTTTAACTTTGCATCGTGGTAGGTAATATTTAACGAAAAAAACTATAATTACCTTTAGAACTTTATAAATATAATTATTATTTGATTAATAAAATTAGTACATTAAACTACCTATGCTAAAAAATAGAATTTTAGTAGGAAGCTTTTTAGCAACGCTTTTCTTTACTAGTAACGTTGGCCCTGTACAAGCTCTAGAGCTTGATGAAGATACTAGAACTGTATCTCTTGATCCAAAAGGTAACAATGTAGTTATCACACCAGAGCAGGTAAAACGTGGTAAACGTTTATTTAACAATGCTTGTGGTACTTGCCACGTTGGGGGACTTACAAAAACAAACCCAAACGTAGGTTTAGATACTGAATCATTAAGTTTAGCAACGCCTCCTCGTGATAATATTACTAGCCTTGTTGAATACATGAAAGAGCCAATGACTTATGATGGGCTTGATTCGATTTCCGAATTACACCCTAGTATTAAGAGTGCAGATATTTTCCCTAAAATGCGTTCTTTAACAGACGAAGATTTATTTGCTATTTCAGGCCACATTCTTCTTCAACCAAAGGTTGTTAACGAAAAATGGGGTGGAGGTAAGATTTACTATTAAACTTAAATCCAAAACAAAAAAAAATAAAGAAACTTGTTTATTAATCAAGTTTCTTTTTTTATTCGAACCAAAATTTTCTAATTTAATTTTTAAATTATAGAAATCCTAAAAATATAATAAAATGTCAACGCCAAATAAATTAGTAAACAGTATCGAGTTAAGCGTTTTAATTTGTAGTTTGTACACTCTATACCAGAACAATAGACTTTTCAAAAAATTAATTCTTAAAAATGATCTTTATTTATCTTTAAACAGCAAGGATCATTTTTCGAATAAGGAGGAAATTTTTACTGATCTTTATACACTGTTAAATAATGTTTCATTAAGACGCTTTGTTTTTAAATTATTAAAGCCCATTTTTAAGACAGGTTCTTTTTCAAAAACTGCCAATGAAATTTCTAAAAACGAAACGTTTTTGCTAAAAAAATATCTAAATAAATTCAAACACAATTATTATCATTATTTTTTCTACCAGACTAATAATTTCGATAATACTCTTACAGAAAGGGAAATTAATTTATACGCAATAAAAATATTATTCTTAATAGTGGGTATTTAGGTGTAAGGCAATTTTGCTATAAATTTTATGAGATAAGAAAAGTATATCAATAGAAGATTTAAAAAGTATGATTTTCAATTTAATCAGTTTCTTCAGTGGATTTTTAACATCTAGCATAATAGATACTAGTTTAGGTGAATTTAGCGAATGGGCAATTGTCGGTGCTTCCCTTGTTGTGGCAAATATCGAATCCTTTAATAATGTTTATTATTCTTTAATTAGTAAAAATAGAAATGCTCTTGTTAATAAGTCATATGTTTTTATCGTTCTGGATACCTTAAATTTTTTTAAAATTGGAATTATTTACGGATTGATTGTAGATGCATTTAAACTAGGGAGTTAAGCTATCTAATAACTTAGAAAGTTTTAAAGATTAACAAAACAATTTTTAGATTAGGATATAATTAGTCATTAAATAAATAAAAATATTCTGAATAACTAAATGATTACAGATAGTCAAATTTTTACTGCTTTAATGGTTGCATTAACGGCAGCAATTTTAGCAATTGGTTTAGGTCGCCAACTTTACGTTTAGTAACATTATTTTTTTGAACAAAAAAATATCAAAGTTTAAATAGATTTATAAACAGTATAAAAAATAACTGATTGTAAATTCGCCCAATAAAAACACAGATTAATCTTTGTAGATTAATCTGTGTTTTTATCGTAAAAAAAAGTTTATAGCATTTGTCCATAAGTATGTAATCCTTTACCAAGGAAATTTACCCCTAGGTAACAAATCCATACGACGACAAAACCAAATGAAGCAATTATTGCAGGTTTTCTACCTTGCCAAGATTTAGTAATACGAGCATGGAGGTAAGAAGCAAAAACTAACCATGTAATTAAAGCCCAAGTTTCTTTAGGGTCCCAACTCCAATACGAACCCCAAGCTTCATTTGCCCAAACAGCGCCAGCAATAATACCTATTGTCAGTAAAGGAAAACCAAAGCTGATAGTACGATAACTAAGATTATCTATACTTTCTAAAAGCCCTAATCGATTTTCCTCTTTTGGCTTAGAAGCCTGTAATTCTTCTACAACTAATGTAGAATAATCTTCCGTCGGCCCCTCTTTATAAAATGCGGTATCTATTAAACTATTATCGGCAAAACTCCTTCCATACGAGTTGCCCTGTAATACAATTTCATCTTTTTTACCACTTGTAAGAATAAGAAAGAAAATCCCCAGTAAAGAACCAACGATCAAGCTGGCATAACTTAACATCATTACGGTTACATGCATCATCAGCCAATTAGATTTTAAAGCAGGCACAAGTGGAGATGGAGCTTGCATACTTTCTGGTAATGAAAGACCTGCAAAACCTATAATAAAAAGTGATATTGGATTACTAATCGAACCTATTATGGAAGTCTTTGTCTTAGACTCTAAAACTATTGTGGTAAAAGTAATACCCCAAGCTAAAAATAATAAAGATTCGTATAAGTTACTTAAAGGAAAATAACCATAGTTTATCCAACGGAAACCAAGTAAACAAAAAATTAACGAATTTGCTAATATTGTTCCGTAAAAACTGACTTTCGAAAGTATGTTGAAATTTGTATAAATTATACTTGCCCAATAAAATATTGTTACAAGTAGTAATACAAGAAATATTATGTTGTCTAAAGAGGATTGTATATCCATCAATGTATAAAAATTTAATCGTTTTTTAATTAAAAGGTTCTCTTTTAGCAGCAGCTAAAATTAGCTAAAAGGAACCTATTTTAAAGACTTTAGGCTACATCTTCCTGCTCAATTAAAACAAAAAATAGAGCAAAAACAAGGCCTGGAAATACTAGTGTAACAACCGGCGTTAAAATTGGAGGTAAAAATGATGCTGTCATGAATATAATTATTTAAGTTTTAAATTAACTATAAAGTCTGTACTAATAATGATTTTATCATTATATTGATCAAAATTAAAAATCTAAAGATAAAAACAGCATGTTTATTATTTACGTACGTCTTTAAAATAATAAATTATATTTTAAACCGTAATGATAACTGGTAGGTTTTATAAACATAATGTTTATAACAGGAAATAAATTCCTGGGAGGTTTTCAAGACCAAAAACATTTAACTTAAACAAAAATTTAATCATGACTACAACTTTACAAAGACGCGAGAGCGCAAGCTTCTGGGAGCAATTCTGCGCATGGATCACTTCAACTGAGAACAGACTATACATTGGT
>MDSX01068264.1_pt1 | contig 16335 bp, 12 predicted proteins | sample 811141 | NCBI WGS metagenome assembly MDSX01 (sample SAMN05326642, study PRJNA326480) | marine metagenome | isolation source: seawater | place: Atlantic Ocean: South East | collected 2010 | reverse complement strand
CGCGCGCGTCGCGGTGTCGCCACTTCGCGCGTCGCGCGGATGCGACGCGCGTCGCGCGAATTCACCGACGCCGAGCGCGCGCGCATGCGCGTCGCCCTGGCGCAGGCGCGGCTCGCGCTGGACGAGTGGGAGGTCCCGTGCGGGTGCGCGCTCGCGCGCGACGGCGAGATCGTCGCCGTCGGGCGCAACGCGACGAATCGAACGCGCAACGGAACGCGACACGCGGAGTTCGAGGCCGTCGACGCGCTCCTCGACGCGCACGGCGGCGATCGCGCGGCGTGTCGATTCGAGGACGTCACGCTGTACGTGACGTGCGAGCCGTGCGTGATGTGCGCGGGCGCGATGAGCGCGCTGGGCGTGCGCGAGGTGGTGTACGGGTGCGCGAACGACAAATTCGGCGGCGCGGGCACCGTGCTCGACGCGCACGCGCGCGGATGCGGCGCGTGCGGGGGGGCGGGAGGCGTGGGGAAGACGTACGACGCTCGCGGTGGGTTGTTCGAGCGCGAGGCGATCGAGCTGTTTCAGGAATTTTACGTCAGAGGGAATCCAAAGGCGCCGACGCCGCGGCGCGCGCTTCGCGAGTTTCCGCCGCGCGCGTCGACGTGACGGAATACACCACATCTTATCGTATTGTACCATCATAATAGTTAGCTAGCGTACAGCGTGCCGCGCGAGCGATCACGCGCCGTTGATCGTGACTTCGATCTTGGCCGCGTGCTCGTCCGCGAGTTCCTCCTTGGCCACCGTCCCCGTGCGCACCGCGGTCACCCTTCCGATCCCTCGCGCGCTCAGCACCTCGCTCACGACCAGCGCGTGCTGCGTCGCGTTCCCGACGCCCGACAGGCGCACTTTGCCGTGGGTTTTCAGCATCGTCTGCGCCTCGGAGAGGTAATACGCGAACGGCTTGGCGTTTGAATTCGAGACGACCAGAGTCGGGACTTTGGCGCTCGTCGACGCGCGCTGCAGCGTCGGGAGCTTCGGCGGAGACTTCATCGCGTCCGCGTGCGTCAGTTTTCGCCCGTGGGCGCGGGAAGGCGGCGCGCACGCGCGGGGCGGCGCGGAATGGCGCGCGCGTATCTCGGGAATTAATTAACGGTCGTGGTTCGCCGAAACGACGGCGACGACGAAGGGCGACGAAGGGCGCGAAAACGCGTAAAACGCGAGGAAACGTAAAGAAATCATGAATGGAGTGTGATGTACAGCGCCGCTAGTCGGAGGACCGAACGATGGCGACCGAGTGTTGGTATCCCGCGGCGACGGCGAGGGTGCCCACGGCGTCGCCGACGTTCACGCGGACGGGGGAGTTGTGCCCGGAGTTCGACGCTTGGACGCCCAGTTGACCGTTACCGGCGGCACCCATACCATACACTTCGCCGTCGACGGTGGCGACGAGGGTGAAGTATTCGCCCGCGGCGACTGAGACGGCGGCGCGAGACGCCAAGTCGCCGCCGACTTGAGCTGGTTTGAGTGGATCGCCGTCGCGGCCTAGCCAGGCACCGTCACAGCCCCACGTGTACAGGCCGCCACCTTCCGTGGCAACGACGTAGTGACAGCGTCCAGCGGCGACGTCGAAGGCACGCTGCGTCGATGGCGCGTCCGCAAACGTGATGTGCTGCCGCAAGCTCACATCCGCGTTCGCTTGCACTTGCGCATACCCGGTAAATCCGGTGTCGCACGTCACCACTCGTCCCGAGCTCGTCAGAAAAATCATATTCGTGTACCCGATATCTACCTGCGTCACGTCGGTGATGCCGTTGACTACTCGCGGAACCGCCGCGACGCTCGCGTCGGCGAGTAACTCGTCGCGGCCTATTTCGCTATCGCCGCAAGAATTCAATCCCCACACGTACACAGTCCCATCGCTCGCTATCGCCGCGCTCGAGTACCTGCCTGCGGCAACGCTCCTAACCTCCACCGTGTGGCTCGAAAACCGCACGCGACGCGGCGTCCCGATTCTACACGACGAGCCGCCGAAGCACGACGAGCCCTCCTTCGCCTCAACCTTGCTCGCTCGCTCGAGCCCATCGCAGTTCCCACCGCTATCACACGTCACCCCATTTATCGGTAATTTACCCATCACTCCAGCCGTCCCGAGCTGCCCCGCGTCGTTCAACCCGAACGAATACACCGCGCCGCTCTCCGTCGACACCACGGTGTGATATCGTCCGCACGCCACGCTCGTGACCACCTCATCGCTCAGCGCCCCGATCACGCGCTCCATCGCCCCCGAACTACCACCGCGACCGAGCTGTCCGCTATTCTCGATCGGGGGCGATCCCCGACCGCCACCACCGCTCGACGCGTTTCGCCCCGCGGTGTACAACCACCCGCGCTCGACGACCACGGCGGTGTGTCCGCTCGCCGCGATCGCGACGACGTCTCCCGCGCTCTCGTCCAATTCAACGCGCGCGGGAGGCAAGCTCGAGGGGTTGGACGGTCGCCCGACGCGCTCGCCGCCGATTCCCCACGTGTAGGCGCGGAAACGCGGCGCGGCGGACTGGGACGAGCTGGACGCGCGTCGCGGCGCGCGCGTCGAGCGCGTCTCGTACGACGCCGCGGCGGCGACGGCGACGCTCGACGCGATCGCGAAGAACGTCAGAACCAGCAGCCGCGCGCTCGCGGTCGACGTCGCGCGACGCATGACGGCGAACGTCGCGCTCTGATGCAGAAAAGACTATTCGGCGACGCGTTAAATTTTTATGGTTGGACAGTTTAATTAAAGGAATCACTTACTTCTTAAAGGACGACACCCACGCGGCGAAAAGCGCTGCGCCGTAACCGGCGGCACCGCCCTTCTTGTCGTCCCACACCGGTCCGGCCAAATCCACGTGGCTCCACTCGACGCTCTCGTCGACGAATTGCTTCAAGAAGAGCGCGGCGGTGATGGAACCGCCGCCGCGAGAGCCGGTGTTCTTCATGTCAGCGATTTCAGATTTCATGATAGACCACATGGAATCGGGCATGGGCATACGCCAGAGATCTTCTCCCGCCGCCTTGGCGGCGTCTTCGACGCGCTTGGCGGCGGCGTCCTTCGGGGAAAAGAGACCGGCGATGTCGTTGCCGAGCGCGACGATGATGGCGCCGGTGAGAGTGGCGCAGTCAACGATGGCGGTCGCACCGCACGTCTTGTCGGCGTACACCAAGGCGTCGGCGAGCGTCAGACGACCTTCAGCGTCGGTGTTGTTCACCTCGATGGTCTTGCCGTTGGACGCGGTTAAGATGTCGCCAGGGCGCAAGCCGCGAGAACCGATCATGTTTTCGCACGACGCGATGATGAAGTGACATTCGACGCCCGCTGGCTTCGTCTGCGCGATGATTTTCGCGGCGCCGAGCGTGGCTCCGGAACCGCCCATGTCAAACTTCATCATCTCAATCATCGACCCCGCGCCCGCCTTCAAGTTGTAGCCGCCGGAGTCAAACGTCAGCCCCTTACCGACGACAGCCACTTTCTTCAAGTCGCTCCCAGCACCCTTGTACGTGAGGTGGATAAACTTCGGCGGTTCGTCCGAGGCTTCGGAGACGCCCAAGAAGGATCCCATGCCCAGCTTTTCGCAATCAGCCTTTTCCAAAATTTTCACGCTCATGCAATCCGGATGCGCGGCGGCGATGGACTTGGCGACTTCCGCCATCGCGGTCGGCGTCACCACGTTCGGCGGTGCGGCGACGAGATCTTTGGTCAACTGCACGCCCACCGCGCGCGCCTTACCCTCGGAGACATCCGCGGAGACGTCCAACAACGACACGGATTCGAGCGTCTTCGCCTGCGGCTTGGACTTAAACCTCTGATCCTCCGTCGCGCCCAAGTACGCCCCAGCCGCGACCGCGTTTTCGAATCCGTCCGCACCCTTAATCCCGAGCGTCTTGCACTTGCTCTTTTGCGCTTGCGCCGCCGCCGCGGATCCCAGCGTCAACATCGCGCTCGTCGTCGCCTCCCCCCTCTTCCCCACGCCGACCACGCCGACGTGTTTCGCCGTCCCCGCGATCGCCCTCGAGAACGCGGACGTCCCAACCTTTCCCTTAAACTCTCCCTCCTCGATCATCGCTCGCACCGCCCCCCCCGACGCCGCGTCGAACGCCCGCAGCGCGTCGCACTCCAGCGCCCCCGTCTCCGCGCCGACGTCCTCCTCTCGCACCGCCCACACCACCACGTCCACCGCCGCGTCTCGCCACGCCGTCCCGTTCGCCGCGACGTCGACGCCCGCCATCGGGTCCGCGTTCGCCGGCGCGTGCGCGCGTCCGCTCACCGCCATCGCGCGCGTCCCGCGTCGTCGTCCCGCGTCGACGCGTCCCGCGCGTCTCGTCGTCCCGCGTCGTCGTCCGTCGACCGGCGCGCGCGCGGTCGTCGCGATCGTCGCGGTCGTCGCGCCTCGCGTCGCGCGCGCGCACTTCAACGCGCGCGCGACGCTTCGCATCGCGGTGTGCCGACGCCGCGCGGCCGTCGGGACGGCGGGACGCGTCGAAAAACGCATCCGCACTGTTTGCGCATACCGACCGACCAGGCGCGCGCCCGCGCGCGCGGCGCGTCGACCGCGCGCGCGCCGCACACGCGCGCGACGCGACCGACGACGCGAGCGAACGCACGATGGGACTCGTGACGCGCGCGACGACGACGGCGCCGCGCGGAAGCGCGACGCGACGCGACGCGACGACGCGGGCGACGCGATCGAGGCTAGGTTTATCGCGCGCGCGGCGCGCGGACGGGCGCGGACGCGCGACGCGCGTCGCGCGCGCGGGAGGGGCGTTCTACGAGAACCCGAACGAAATCGCGCACGTCGACGGCGTGAACGAGGCGCAGAGAGAGATTTACGACGCGGTGAACGCGAGCGGGGCGCCGGGCGCGCGCGCGGGGCCGGTGGTGCCGCGAGACCAAAGCGGGTCGCCGTTCGATAGCTTGCTGAGGAACCGAATCGTGTTTCTCGGCTCGCAGGTCGATGATTTTAACGCCGATGCGGTGATCTCGCAGTTGCTGCTGCTCGATCAGCAAGATCCGACGAAGGAGATTAAACTCTTCATCAACTCTCCGGGAGGGAGCGTGACGGCGGGGATGGGGATTTACGACGCGATGCAGTTTTGCCGAGCGCCCGTGAGCACGGTGTGCCTTGGACTCGCGGCGTCCATGGGGGCGTTCTTGCTCGCGAGCGGGGAGAAGGGTCGCCGCATGTCGATGCCGAACGCGCGCATCATGATTCACCAGCCGCTCGGCGGGGCGCAAGGGAGCGCCGTGGACATCGAAATCCAAGCGAAGGAAATCATGCACCACAAGGCCAACTTGAACAGACTCATGGCGTTCCACACCGGACAAGACGTTGAGAAGATAGACGAAGACACCGATCGCGATCGCTACATGTCGCCGCTCGAGGCGAAGCAGTACGGAGTCATCGACATCGTCATCGGCGGCGACGACGCCGGCTTGAAGATCGAGGGGTCGTTCACGGAAAAGCTCAAGACGAAGAAGGATTACGTGGCGTGGGGTAACGACGGTAACGACGGTTCGTCTTCTGCGCGATTCACCGGCGACACGCAGGATGCGAAGCTCAACTAACGCGACGGATGACTTAACGATACATCAGATAGAAGAAAGGTGAGCGACGGAACGCAATTTTTATTCGTTGTAATCAAAGCTTCGCTCACAACAACGACGTTCATTCATCTGCTACCGCGCGCGCGATACGCTTTTGCTAAAGACGGCGCAAGCTCTTCTTCTTGTCCTTCTTTTTGTCCAACTTCTTCTCCCCGCCGCTCGCCGCCGACGCGCTCGCCGCGTCCTCCGCCTTGCCCGTTTCGGGTTTGGCGTGAATATTGGTGTACATCTTCGCGCGCCTAAAATACTCTTCGTAATCCTCGAGTAAAAGCTTTCCAGCCTCTTCGTTCAGAGCGCTCTCCGGAAACGGTTCTATGAGCAAGCATCGAATCACCATCAATATGTGCCGCAGTCCGTGCGTCGGTTGCCAGTCACGCTTGAGCGTGTTCACACAAATCTCCCCGCTCGGCTGACGAATATTCGGATGAAATATTTTTGTCGTAAAGAATCCCTTCGGCGGATTGTTCGGGTAATCCGCCGGCAGCGCGAGCTTCATCTTAAACGTCCCGCCTTCGAACGGCGTGTCCGCGGGACCGTCGAGCTCGGCGAAGACATCCGTCACGTTCTCCTCGTTCACTCGCACCCTGATCCCCTCCGCGGGGCTCTGCATCAAATCTTTCAGTTGACGCATGATGCTATTGACGGTTTCGGGCGAGAGATTCTCGCCCATGACGTCGAGCGCGCGCGTGCGTGGCGAAATAGCCGTCAGCTGTCGACGCTTTCGAAAGTTCCCCCGGCGACTGGTGCGCGGTGCCGACGCGCGAGCGCCGCGCGTCGAGCGACGGGAGACGCGCGAGCGAGCGCGTCCGATGGATGAAATCGACCGCGCGAGTCCGAACTCGAGCGCGATCGCGCGGCGCGCGCGGGCGAGTGACGTGAATCTCAACGCTACAAACAAATCTACGAAACGCCACGCGACTTCTTCTGCTACGGACTAGTCCTTCCCAGTGACGACGAAAAACCCTAAAATCGAGATTAACCCGTACTTGAACCACGGGTAATCGTTCATCAATATCGTCAGCCGCCCGACGTGCGGCAAGAACACCACCGCGCGTCCGACGACGTCGTCCTGTCGCAACCATCGCTGTCCCGGCGCGTACAGCGCGCCGTCGTCGGCGAAATTATTATCTCCCTTCGTCAGCATCAACCGCGAACCGACGTCAGCGGGCGAATTCGCGTGTACGTGTAGTATTCTGTGCACGATCGGCACGTCGCGTCCGCGTATGTTGAAGACGACGACGTCGCCGATCTCGCTCGGCCCGCGCGAGTTATCCAGCAGCAGCAAGTCGCCTCGTCGCAGTCCGGGCTCCATGCTCCCGCTCAGCACGACCACGACCGGCGACTCGCTCTGCGTGAACAACATCAGCGATTTCCACACCATCAGCGCGCTGGCGACGATGAGCGCCAAGGAGAGCCACTGCAGCGCGGTTTGTCGACCGGTGCCGTGCGAGAGGGAAACGATCGCGTCGACGACCGCATCGCGCGCGCGGCGCACCGGCGAGCGCGTCGTCGCGACGTCGCGCGCGTTTGCGCGACCGCGCGTCGTCTCGCGCGTCCTCGACATCGCGCGCGCGCGCGTCGCGGTGTGCGGCGCGCGCGAAGTCTCAAAGTCTCGACGTAACGACCGTCGTTCGCGCACTCGACGACGCGACGATGGCGCGCGCGCGCGATCGCGCCCGAGGGAGACGCGCGCGATTCGCATCGCTCATCGCGGCGTGCGCGGTCGTCTGCGGCGCGTGCGCGACGGTGCGACCGGCGTTCGCGAGCGATGACGATCTGAAGTCGATGGATTCGATGGGAAACGGCGTCGACGCGCGCGCGCGGTGGACGAAACACGTCGACGCGACGACGAAGCGGGCGTATTGGTACGATGGGATCGATAAGGTGTCGCAGTGGGATCAGCCGGAGGGATGGGAGGAAGAGGACGAGGACGGGGGGGGGGAGGCGTCGGCGGGGCGCGAGACGCGAGTCGAGGCGGAGCCCGAGGTCGGTGAATTAGGGCACGCGATGGAGCGTGCGGTTGAATTGGAGGATGTGGAGCCGGAACGTGAGCCCGCGGTTGAGGACGAACCAGAGATGGAGCCAGAGCCGGTGATGGAGCCAGAGCCGGTGATGGAGCCAGAGCCGGTGATGTCGGAACCGCCGCGTGCGAAGCAAAAAGCCGCGCAGAAGATTGATGTGCCCGTCGGACTGAGTGCGGACGAGTCGCTTCACGCGCTTCGGGAGTGGATGGCCGCGAACAAGATTCCGGTGAGTGTGGACGCATCCGCGGGAGAGACGGTTGAGGCTGTTTCAGCGACGCTGTTGAAGACAAGCAAAGCGATGCGCGCGATGAAAAAAAATGGTGACGATTTGAAGCGCGAGTTGGAAGAGTTCATGGCACGCAAGGTCGCACACGACGAGGCGGAGATTGATGCTCGGCGCGTTATGGTCGATCTTGAAAAACAAATCGCGAGTAATGCGCAAATCATCAGCGAGAACGAAGAACTCAAACAGAAGATTAACGCGCTCGAAGAGGATTTTTCGCGAAGAGGCGAAGACGAGCAAGCGCTTGTTTCGAGGTTGGCCGAGCTCGAGGGTGAACTCGGAGATGCTCGCGGTGTTTCGGAAGAGCACATGAGCGCACAGGCGCGCATCGATGAGCTCACGGCAGAGCTCGAGTCGTTGCGCGATACGAGTGCGTGTCCTCCAGGTGTAGCGTCTGCCGCTGACATGTCGCGTAGTCTCGCGGAAGCCGAAAAGACCAAGAGCTCTCTGCGCGAAGATTACGACCTTTTACGAGACGAGTACGACAAATTAGTTCGATCCGTTACGACAAAGGAGGCCTACGACAAACAGAGCGAAGAATTGCTCTTGGCGCAGGAAGAAATCGAGAAGTTGTCGGAGGAACTCGCGGCGGCGACGAAGCAGGTAGAATCTCTTCAAGGGAAGGTTGAATCGAGCAAAGAGGCTGTCGATGAGTTGGGCAAGTGTCAGTCAAAACTGCGCACCATGAAGGAGCAACATGAGAAAGTGCAAGCTGATTTGGACGCTTTGCTCACTCAGTACAACGAGAAAGTACTTGCACTCGCGGCGACAGAAGCTTCGACTGAAAACGAATGTGATTGCACGGATACGTGCTTGGCGCAGAGCGCAAAGCTTCGCAGTAATCTGCAAAAACAAGCCGATGCTCTTCGTCAACGCACGTTCGACGCTGAAGTCAAGCTCGACGAGCAAAAAGATCGATGCGACGAAATCGATCGACAGCACGGCGAGACCAAGAGACTTTTACGTGAGCAGACAGAGTTGACCGAAGCAACCAAAGAGACGTTGGACGAGGAACGCCAGCTCCGAGAAAAGAAATGTCCGAAACCTATAGAGTGCCCTGAACCGGAGACGTGTCCAAAGTGTGAAGAAAGCGCGAGCACCGCCGCACCGAGTGAAGAAGATTCGCTTCAACACGAGAAGGCTATGAACGTCGAGTCGACCGAACAGAAGACGTCGTCAGACGCCGAGTCAACAGCAGTTGTCGAAGATCCTACCACGGACGAAGTAGAAGTCGATACAAAGGTCGATGATACGCCCGTCATGGACACGACAACAGACGAGAGCGTCTTCGATACATCAAATGACGAAGAACAAGTCACTGAGGAGCTGGGCGAACAGCCACAAATCGAAGAGCCAGTGACCGTCGAAGAAACGAAAGAAGTCGCGGATGACGAAATATCAGTTCCCGAAGGTTCTATGGACGAAACCGCCGCCACGGACTCGTCCATCGATGAGCAAATTATTGATACAGGATTGATACAGGATTTGGACTGGAATGAGGAAGACGCGAAAATTACACACGAGCAAGAGTCTAAGTCGTCTCAGTTTTACGATACACGGGGTAATCCGTCTGGATTCGACATGATAAGATCGAGCTTTGGTCGAGCTTGGACGTTTGTCTCTCCCTTTGTCATGTTCATCATCAATTTCGTGACTCGTGTCATGGAAGGCATTCTTCATCAAGCGTGGAAAACCAAGCACGGAAACAAGTTGCTTTCGTTCATGGAGCTGTGTGACGAGACGTTCACGTCGGTTGCAGTGAAGGTAGACTCCATCATGGGTACCGCTCTCGCTTCCAACAAAGATTTGATCACTTTCGGCGTCAACGCAACGATTTTCGGGCCGCCCATCGTGTTGACGCTTATTTTGATGCGCGTCGTGAGCGTACTTCTGGGTGGCGGCGCAAAGAATTCGGGAACACAAGGCAAATGGAAGGGTCCACCACCGCGCTCTGCGGCTCCTTTGTCACACCCAAACCAACCCGACTCGCCGCGACGCCGAGATGTCCCACCGTTGCAGCACGCGGATGCCGCGACGCATTACAACACGGGCAACGCGTTGGCGCCGCCAGTCATGATGGCGCCGCCGATGGGCGCGGGGCCGACCGGGATCCCCTCCCCGGTCGAGTCGCCCCGAGCTAACGGTGTGTCACAGTACGCGCCTACCTTCGGTAATCCATACGCTTCGATGAGTAATCCGCCGCCGCACATGGCTGACCTCCCTACGCAAGTGCCGCACGCGGGTGAACCGTTTGGAACGCACCAGTCTGGCGTGACGAATGGTATTCCGCGATCGATGAGTTTGACGGATCATGGCGGCCAGTCCATGGAAGAGATGGCGAATGATACTCCTGATAGTGAAGCTGCCGCGACAAATGCACCGTTCGTCATGATGGGAAATCCAGCGACGAACAAGCCCATCGTTCCGCAATGGCAACGGGCGCCTCCGGCAGCCGCGCCGCCTCAACTTTCGGCGCCACCAAGCGCACCACCGATGTCAAATGCACTCGCGCCGAACATGAGCGGTGGACGCGGACGGGGCCCTCCGCCTGGTAGAGGATATCCAGGTCGAGGACCGCCGCCCGGCCGAGGAAGAGGCCGAGGACCACCAGGCCGAGGCCCGCCGCCAGGAAGCCGAGGCCCGCCTCCTCCGTTCGCGCCGCGGCCTCCACAAGACTCGCACGAGGTTTAGCTCGCACGAGGTTAACATCATTGTAAAAGAATTTCATATGATCGGTACAGTCGTTTTATTTATTTCAAAGTGTTTACTTGACGTACGCGTCTAAGGTTTCCTGGAGCTTGCTTTGGTCGAAGTCCCCAGTGAAGACGCACTCGCCGAGCTCGCCCTTTAACAAAATCAAGCGCAATTTCCCATTCGCAGCCTTCTTATCCACCGCCATCAAGTCCATGAACATTTGAACCGTCATCTTTTCAGGGACGTCGATCGGGGTTTTGCACTTGTTCAATAAGGCGATCGTGCGCTCCTTGAGCGAGGCGTCGATCCAACCGAGTCGAAGAGACATATCCGCCGCCATACACATACCGGCGCTCACCGCTTCGCCGTGCAACCACTCGCCGTAGCCGAGACCGGTTTCTATCGCGTGACCGAACGTGTGCCCAAGATTCAGCGTCGCTCGAACGCCGCCCTCCCTCTCATCCGCGGCGACGACTTCCGCCTTGTTCACGCACGATCGCTCGACGGCGTACGCGATGGCTTGCGTATCGCGCGCGAGAAGCTTATCGACGTTCGCCTCGAGCCATTCGAAAAACGGCCCATCGCGAATGAGACCGTATTTCACCACCTCTGCGATCCCGCTCGCGAACTCTCGATCGGGAAGCGTCTTCAACGAATCGATATCGATCAAAACGCACTCTGGCTGATAAAACGCCCCGATCATATTCTTCCCGAGCGCGTGGTTCACCCCGGTCTTCCCCCCCACCGAGCTATCCACCATCGCCATCACCGTCGTCGGTATTTGCACGAACTTCACCCCGCGCTGATACGACGCCGCGGCGTATCCCGTCATATCACCGATCACGCCCCCCCCCAGCGCCACGAACGTCGTCCCGCGGTCGAGTCGCGTCTCCAGCGCCCTCGTGTACACCGCGTTCAGCACCTCCAAATTCTTATGCTCCTCTCCGTCCGGCAGCACCACCGTCTCCACGCGCAGTTTCGAATCCTTCGCCGTGAGCGCTTTCACCGTGCGATCGAGGTATCCAAGCCCCGCGATGGTTTCGTTCGTCACCACGAGCGCCGTCGACCCCGCGACGTGCGCGCGCAGCGCGTCCCCGTCGTCCAGCAGCCCCGTCCCGACGTAGATCGGGTACGATCGATCGCCCAGATCGACGTTGACGACGTCGACGCCGTCCATCGCGACCGCGCGCGCGGTCCCGGCGCCCGCGCGCGCGCCCGCGCGCGGCGACGCGTTCGGCGTCGCGCGACCGCGACGAGGTTTCCCGCCGCGCGCGCGCGCGACGCTCGCGCGCGCGCTCCGAGGCGCGCGCGCGTCCGCGAGCGCGCGCGACATGTGCGCGCGCGATGTCTCGTCGATCCGACGGCGCGTTCGAGCGCGCGCGCGCGTCGAGCTGTGCGGCGCGCGCGCGCGCGTCGTTATCCACACTTCAGCGCGCGACGACCGATGGACGCCCTCGCGACGGCGCGCGGCGCGTTTCGCGGCGCGCCCGCGGCGCTGACGACGCGAACGAAGGCGCGACGCGCGCGACGCGGCGCCGGCGCCGGCGCGGCGCGCGCGAGCGTCGGGAGCGTGTCTTTTCGAGGAGGGCCGGGGACGGCGTTCATGTCGCGCTCGCCCAAAGACGCGGCGACGCTCGATCGCGCGCGACGCGCGCAGGCGTGGATCGATTCGTGGGTCGTGCGCACTGGAGACGTGGACGCGCTGGCGCTGGTGAAGTACGCGCTGGCGACGTGCGCGGAGGTTGGGGGGATCGCGCTCGCGCTCGCGGCGGCGCAAAAGTACGCGTTGGCGAGCCTGCACGCGACGAACCTCGGCGCGGCGAAAGCGATCGTGGCGGTGATGTTTTTCATGCTGGCGTTTCGCTCGCGGGTGTTTTCGCCGCTGAACGCGTCGAGACCGAAGATTGCGAACGAGCGGTTGGCGAAGAAGCAGAAGAAGCGACCGTCGTGGACGCCGCCGGCGATCGTGTTCCCGTTGGTTTGGATATCTATGGGATTTTTGCGCGCGTTATCGACGATGTTGGTGTTCGCGCAAACCGGAGTGGTGACGCACCCGGCCATATTGGCGCTCGTGGCGCATCTATCCATCGGCGACACGTGGAATAGCATCAACAACGTCGAGAAGAAACTCGGAGTGGCCGCCGTCGGCGTGCTCTTCGTCGTCGGATCGGCGTATAACGTGGTGTACCAGTACTACAAGGTGGTGCCCACCGCGGGATACGTTATCGCGCCGTTAGCCGTGTGGTTGACCATCGCCACGACGCTCGTATGGGGGATTTGGTGCATCAACACGCCTCGCGAGCCGCTGTACCCGACCAAGCCGCGCAAGTTCAACAACTAGATCTCTGTTTTACATTATGTTTCTAATCGCGCGAGTTTGTCTATAGTATCTGCCACCATCCGTTTCACCACGAGCTCGCCGGCGACGGTTCGCCAGGCAAGAAGCAAGCGTCGTCGTCTCCACGTTCGCGCCTCAGCGAATCGTTCTTCCAGCGACGCTTGAGTTGCGTTGACCCATCGCCGCAACCACACGCGACGACGGTTGTGCTCGAGCTTCGGCGTGATATCTGCCCACGTTTGTTCTTCCCAGAGCGTCGTTCGTGCGCCCGAAGCCGCTACTTCGCGCCAGGCGCGGAAGCAATTCACGCGAAGCTCGTTTCGCCATCGCTCGACTTCGCCGTCGACGAAGGTGTACAGACGCTTGATGTATCTAACGCCAGCGACCCATTTGCGGAAGGCGGCTCCGCCGCATACGTAAAAGTCCAGCTTATTGACCGCGACTTCGATCGCGACGGCTTTTTCGCGCACGCCGACGCTTCGAACTACGTATCGACGCATGGCTTTAAAGGATTTGCGCAACAATACCGCGCGCCTGTGCTCCTTCGCCACCAAACTCGGCCCGGTGAGAAGCTGTTCGTACGTGTGATCGATCCACGCTTGGAACACCTCATACATGATTGTTTGCGATTCGTTGAAGACGATGTGCGGGACGTCGAAGTCCAAAATCTCACCTTCGTCACCGATCGACTTGTACGAACTTCGACTCACGACGCTTCGAGTGCGGCGCGTTTTTGCACGCGAACTACCCAGCGCGCCGACGGACGGCGCCCACGGTACTGAATATGCGCCATGGTGCTGAGACAAAGAGCGCGCCGTCGATGATCGCTGCGATAACGGCGTAGTGATACCAAAGGTGTGTTCGAACGGCTCGCGGTCGCGACTCAACTGAGCGTTAGCTCGCCACCGCAAACCAAACTTCAATGCGAGCGCGTTTGCTTGTTGACGATGATACGGTGCATACTCGCTCAACGTACGAAATGCTTTCGTCATGAGCGTTTGCTCGTAATGCACCAACGCCAGAAGTTCGGCTTTTGCCTCGGCTCTGTGCGCGTACATGACGCGCGACCATCGAAGAAACGCCATCCGCGCCGAAATTGCGCCAGGGAAGCCGTGATTGGCACCCAAGCTTTTATATCTACTGCTCGGCTCATGTGTCGCGAGCGCGACGACTGCGAAAGCACTAAGGCCTAAATCTTGCCGCGCCGCGCTTCTGAGAAGCGCAAAACCGCTGTGAACCCAAGCCTCAACGTTCTTTGAAGCGATGAAAGCCTTATCTCGATTCGCAAGCAAAAGCTTTCGCTCGCCGACCATCTTCGCCAGCCGCGTCAAGCTCGTCAACGCGAGCACGTTCGCGTCTAAAACTACCCTGAGCGCGTGCTCGATCGCTCTGTTACTTGTCGAATTCAGCTTAAGCAGTGTGCTTCGCCGTAACGTCGCTCTACATTTGCGAACCCACTTCGCCGCCGCCACGAGAGTGTCGCAGAAAGCCTCTGAATACGCGCACATGCCATCAATTTGGTACGAAAACATCGCGTCGACGGTCACGTTTGCGTCAAGTGGTTCGGCCAACATCGTGCAGTCGAAGTGCCGCCGTGTCGCGAACGAAGCGTCCGCCGCGGGAGCTTTGCGCGAGTCGTCGGACGTCGAAGGCGACGCCGACGCCGAAGCGTCTCGCGAAGGCGGCAACGGTGTCACGGGATCGTTCATCGCCAGCGCCGGCGCCGGCGACGACTCTCGCAATGATGGCTCGGCGACGGCGGCGGGCGAAACTTCGACGGGCGCCGTGACTTGCGCGATGCGGCGGAGCGCGCGCCTCGCCGCCTCGTTCGCCGACGCGCGCGAGGCGCGACTCGCGCGCGGCCCGAGCAATGTTTGGACGGAAATCGGCGCTGCGTCGAGGACGCCGCGCGCCTTTGCTCGCCAACCTTCGCGCAATTCGTCCACGTCTCCGCACACTACGCACACGGTCGCGAGGAACAGCGCCGCTTGCGTCGCCGCTTCCGAAGGCGCCGCGGTTTCCCTCGCGTCGATCGATTTCGCCGCAAACTTCACCGCGGGCGCGATCGACGCCACCACAGCCGCGGTCACCGCCGCACTCCTCCCGTCCCACTGTAGCACGTAAAACCGCAACGCCTCGAGCCCTTTCGCGACGTGACTCGCGTCGTCGCCCGCGTCGCTCGAGCTCGCGCGCGTCGCCACCTCCGCCGCCACCTCTTCCCCGAACGTCTCTCCCCTCACCGCGCAGCACGCCGCCCCGAACGCATCGAACGCATCCGTCCGCGCGCGCCCTCCCCGCGCCAGCCCCGCGCGCACGCCCTCGACCACGCGTCTCGTCTCGCGTCCGTTCGTCTCCGCGCCTCGCGCCAGCGCGTCCCGCAGCGCCCTCCCCGCCGCCGCTCGCGCCTCGTCGCTCGCCTCGTCCGCGCGCATCGCCGCCGCGAACGCCATCGTCGCCCTCGACGTCTCGTTTCGCGTCGGCGCGCTTCCGTCGCGCGACATGTCGACGACGAATCAAATCGAGTCCAATCGCGCAATCGCGCCACCGATTCGATTCGACGCGTTCGCGCTCGCGTTCGCGTTCGCGTTCGCGTTCGCGTTCGCGCCTCGCATGCGCGCCGCGATCGCGCGATCGCGTCCGTCCCCGCGCGCGCGTCTCGCGCGTCGCCGCGACGCGTCGCGCGTCGCGACGCCGACCGCTCGTATGAAACACCGTCATTCGCGCGACACTACTACACGGAACGTGACCACCGCACTGTTCGTTCACACACCGCGATACTTCCTGAGTCGTGAACGCTCAAAACAGGGACTCCTCCGCGAGGCGGGATTTTGACTCGTTCAGAGCAACATCAGTGGGGTTTCAGTGACCGTTCATGACTCAATAAATCGTTGACCAGTCATAACTCGCCAACAGGGACTGTGCCGAGACGCCGAGCTCCCTGCGTCGCCATCGCGGCAGACGTCGCCTCCCCGCGCGACGACGGCGGGGGGGGACGGCGCCAACGCGGCGCGGGACGCCGTCGCTGCGACGTGAGAGTCGCGACGACTCGTCAAACCCGGCCGCGACGTGATATATGCAGCCGGAAGATGCCGGGGAAGGGGTGACGGTGCCCTCCCAGGTTGGCGATGACGCGCTCGGAATCGTCCCCGTCGACGAGTACGAGACGGTGTTTTCGTTTCCAACCGTCGGAAAGGACTCTGAGCTGTGTGTTACGCGATGTCACGGGTTCTGGCTGACATTTTACGTGGACGATACTCGCTCTGTCAGTGGCCAAGGCCCGCGAGCGAACAAAACCAAGTACGCCAGGAGCATGCGAGCTTTCAAGGTGCGAGCTTCCAAGCGCGATCCGCCGAAGTTTTTCGTATCGACACCGCCTGCGGGATTGTTCTCACATCGAGATATCGTTTGGTAATGT
>MDSX01077303.1_pt1 | contig 16344 bp, 17 predicted proteins | sample 811141 | NCBI WGS metagenome assembly MDSX01 (sample SAMN05326642, study PRJNA326480) | marine metagenome | isolation source: seawater | place: Atlantic Ocean: South East | collected 2010 | reverse complement strand
CCCAGGAGTTGAATCTCTCCAAAGCATCCGTCAGCTATCAGATCCGAAAACTGGAGGACGAGCTGGGGTTTGCGGTATTTGATCGAAAGGGTTAGCGACTGCATATTTCCCCGAAAGGGGAAAAATTGATGCACAGCGCGCAACTGGCTTTCGGGCAACTCGATCGGGGAATCCGTGAGTTAAAAGAGGCCGCGCCCGAGATGATCACAATCGGGGCGCTCACCTATTTCTTTTCACGCTGGTTGTCGTCCCGGTTGATGTTATTCATGGAAGCCAATCCAAGTATCGCTGTTCGGGTGGAGCCAATTATCGGCATCGATGATCTGGCCTAATCTAATATCGACGTCGCGGTCTGCTGGGACGTGGGGAATTGGGATAAGTCGGATCACGAGCTCGTTAGAACACTTCTTTTTAATTGTTCAGCTCGACCAACAGCGAATGCCTCCGTGACAGAGCAGGTGAAAAAATCGGACTTGAGCGAGCCCTCAGAGAAATACCGCTGCTAGCAGATAGCTCAGGAAGTGGAGGATGGGAAGAATGGCATCAACTTGCCGGACTGCAATATCACCCGATGCAAAACCGTCTCGTGATTCCAGATTCCAACGATCGTGTACAGGCCGTCATCGATGGTCAGGGCATCGCGCTGTGGGATGATCTGGTCCAAAATGAACTGGATTCCGGCGAGCTCTTCTTTGTATCGGAATTGGCGATTGAGGCCGCTGGGTATTATCTATCTTCTTCGTCCCCAGTTTCGGAACGTAGCACTGCTGCTGAGACATTTATCAAGTGGATTCAGAAACAAAAGTGAAATTTGTGGTCCCGGAAGGACTCGAACCTTCGGCCAATGAAGTATGAGTCAACGACTCTCTCCAGGCTTGTGTATGGATCAATCACATACGCGCACCGATCCCACGCGCGGCGGACAGGAAGTGACAATAAATGACAGGAATGGACTCCTGTCGGTCAGATTCTGGTCACACGAAGTAGGGGGTGCTCACCCCTTTTTGTATTCAAATCTATAGAAAGATCCTGCTCACATGTACGCATATTTAGCTCGAATAAACGAGTTTGCATAATCACGTAGCAAGTCAGTACCGTATTTCATTATCATTAATTGGTTGGCGTATTTTTTGGTCCCAGTTTAGATTTTTGATGCGAGTCACGATATGAAAATAGAGTAGTGAGGTCTACTGTGTCATGGCGTTTACTCAGCGGCTTTGCAGCAAATCCTGTCGTTCTGGAGAAAGGGCGGCCGTTTTCCCTAGGAGGGGATTGACAGAAAATAACCCGCGTAAAATTCGGTGCTGACTAAGACGAACCCTTGCAAAACAGGGTTTGGCTAGTCATTCTGGTGGCTTTAGGTCGCGTTTCATTTCAGTATCCAGACTGAGACTAATCTTGGGAATTTAAAATGTCCGACATCAACCTAAAAACGATCGTCTCCCAAGAACACCGGATGCTGATCGATGGAGAATTATGCGATGCGGCTGATGCGGCCATGGTGGATACGATCAATCCTGCGAACGGTCAAGTTATAAAGCAATTTCCTGACGCCTCCGGCGAAGACCTGGATCGCGCAGTCAGATCGGCACAGAGTGCCCAGCCAGAATGGGCGTCGCGCACGCTCGGCGACCGCCAGCGGTGCCTGGGGGAAGTTGCCGCGATTCTGAGGCAGTATTCAGCGGAACTAGGCGCCCTCGACTCTCTGGAGAACGGAAACGTGTATTCCCACATGCGTCACGATGCGGAGGGTGGCGCGTTCATGGCTGATTACTTTTGTGGTATTGCGAATGAGCTTAAGGGGGAATCGACTCAGGTGGACAACAGTCTGCACTACACCCGCTTGGAGCCTTATGGGGTCGTGGCTAAATTACTCCCATTTAACCACCCCATCCAGAGTCTCGGGTCAGGGATTGCCGCACCGTTGCTCACTGGTAATACCGTGATTCTTAAGCCTTCTCCCCATACGGCTCTGTCGGCTTTGCGTTTCGGGGAACTTGTAAAGGACGTTGTTCCCAGGGGGGTGATCAACGTGATCAGTGGCAGTAATAGCCGGGCTGCACAAGGTTTGATGGAACATCCGGGAATTCCAAGGATGTCTGTAACTGGCAGTACCGAAGTCGGTAAGATGGCGCTCAGATTAGGGGCAGAGTCTCTTAAGACCACGACGTTGGAACTTGGCGGCAAGACGCCCATGATCATTTTTGAAGACGCAGATCTCGAACTGAGTCTGGCTACGGCGCTACGCGGCATGAACTTTAAGTGGCAGGGACACTCCTGTACTTCAACTTCGAGGGTGCTGGTTCACGAATCGTTGCATGATCAATTTATCGAGGAGCTGGCCAAACGGTTCCGCGCTGTCAACGTTGCCATGCCCTTCGATCCCGCTTCCGAAATGGGATCCATCAGCCATCGGGCTCAGTTCCGTAAGGTCATGGAATACATCGAATCCGGGCTGGCGGAAGGAGCCACGCTGGTATGTGGTGGCAACCCTATCTTGGACGGTGACATGGCGCAGGGATTATTTATCTCTCCTGCGATTTTTTCCGATGCTACTCCCGAAATGCGCATTGCCCGGGAAGAGATATACGGCCCGGTGATTACTGTGCTCAAATGGAAAGTGGATGAAGAAGCCCTGGTAATTGCCAACTCCGTACCTTATGGGTTAGCTGCAGTGATTATGGGTAATAACCTGTCACGCGTCCACCGAATGGCCAGTCGCCTGGAATGTGGATATGTCGAGGTCAACGGCCCCGTCTCTTTCTCTCTAGGGTCCCCTTTTGGCGGAGTCAAGTCCAGCGGCACCGGACGCGAGGGCAGTATGCAGGAACTCTTGAGTTATACCCAACTGAAGTCGATTAACGTCAGGCTCTGAGAATATTTTCGGTTAGGGGGCGGTCATGTCCAGCAAAGACTATGACTACATCATTGTAGGAGCAGGATCTTCCGGCTGCGTACTGGCTAACAGGCTCTCCGAAGATCCAGACATATCGGTGCTGCTACTGGAAGCCGGCCCTCGAGACCAGAGTATCTTTCTAAAGATGCCTAGCGCTTTCGCCCATGCCATCAACAGCAGAAAGTACGACCAGAATTTTGTCGGTGATCCGGAGCCCTACCTGGATAACCGCCAACTGCATTGTCCCCGGGGCCGGGTACTTGGCGGTTCGTCTTCCATTAACGCCATGTGCTTTGTGCGCGGCAATTCACTGGACTTCGATAAATGGGCAGAGTCCACTGGCTTTGACGACTGGGCTTATGACCAGTGCCTGCCATATTTCAAGAAGCTTGAAACATTCAGCAAGGGAGAAAGTCGCTTCAGGGGTGGCTCTGGACCGCTATCAGTTATCGCGCCAGAGTTCTCCAATCCTCTTTGTGGAGTATTTGCAGATGCGGTCAAGGAATCTGGTTACCGCTGGAATCCAGATGTAAATGGCGAGCACCAAGACGGATTCGGGCCCATGGACCAGACCATCCGGAACGGCCAGCGAGAGAGTGCTGCAACCGCTTACTTGGACCCGATCCGAAGCAGGAAGAATCTACATATAGTATGTAACAGCACGGTCTCACGAATTGTGCTGGAGGGTGATCAGGCAACAGGTGTAGAGATCTTCTCGGACGAGAACTTCCGCTCTATCCGGAGTCGGCGGGAGATCATCCTTAGTGCGGGGGCGATCGATTCCCCTAAGCTGTTGATGTTATCTGGAATTGGTCCCGCTGAGCATTTACTGGATACCGGCATAGATCCGGTTCTTGACCTGGCCGGTGTCGGCCGAAATCTTCAGGACCACGTGAATGTTAGCGTCAAGTATGCATGTGAACAGCCTGTTAGCCATACCCGGTTGCTCGAGCCCCATCGAAAAATGCTAGTTGGCCTGCAGTGGTTGCTGACAAGAAAGGGGCCTGGAGCAACCAATCATTTCGAGATTGCGGGATACGTAAAATCGCGGATCGGGATTGATCGTCCGGACCTGCAACTTCTCTTTATTCCGCTGTTAGTGGATGATGATGGAAGAGCTCCGAAACAACCCCACGGTTTCCAGGTCGCCCTCTCCCTGTTGCGCTCTAACAGTCGTGGCTGTGTGGAGTTGAAAAGCGCTAATCCTTGCGACCCACCTTCCATTTTATTCAACTACTTGGAATCATCCCGGGACTATGTCGAGCTGCGAAAAGGCATTGAAACGACCCGCGAAATTTTTGGTGCCAGTGCGTTTTCGCCTTTCCTGGGCTATGAGATTGCCCCGGGAAAACCAACTTCGGAAGGCAACCTGGATGCTTTCATCAAGCAGACCCTGCGTTCGACCAAGCATCCTTGCGGTACCTGCAGGATGGGTCAGGATGACGAGTCGGTGGTAGACCATCAGTGCAGAGTGCACAGTGTTGGTAGGTTAAGAGTGGTTGATGCTTCAATCATGCCCGAGATCACCAGCGGCAATACCAATGCTCCGACTATCATGATTGCAGAGAAGATTGCGGACCGGATACTCGGCAACACACCTCTTTCGCCCGAACCTGTGAGTTTTGATAGTGCCCAGTAACAGCGATTACGACGTAGTTGTCATCGGCGCTGGCCACAACGGCTTGACTTGTGCTGGATATCTGGCTCGCGCAGGTTTGAAAACATTGGTTCTGGAGCAAAGAGACTGGGTCGGGGGGCTCAGTACTGAGTATGAATTCATGCCGGGTTACAAGGCATCAATGCCGAATTCTCCGGGTTCTCTGGAACCCAAGGTGGTTGCGGATTTGGAACTTGCGAAGTTTGGCCTTCGGTTTGTTCCGCCAGATCCCTCGCTGGTTGTTCCATTTCCCGATGGCAGGGCAATGGTCGCATGGCGAGATCCGGAGAAAACTGCCGCGGAAATACGGAAATTTTCTGAACATGATATCGCTGCGTACGGACAATTTTTTGAGTACTTGAATTCGTTTGCAAAGAAGTTTGGTGTCTCGCTTTTTAAGCCACCACCGACCCTTGCTGAGGTAACGCAGAAGTTGCAAACACCGGAAGATGAACAGGCTTTCTCCAGTATTGTATTGGGCAGTCTTAAAGATCTGCTCGATGGATGGCTTGAATCTGAGCAGCTTAAATCCGTGATCGCAGCAATTAGCGCCACCTCAAACTTGGCTGGCCCCTATACACCCGGTACTGCGTACCTACTCCTTATGCGGCCATTATCCCTGGCGTCATCCAGCATTGACGCAGCCCATGATCCCCGCAAGCAGTACCTAAGAGGGTCTACTGGGCTCCCCGTGGGTGGAATGGGTGCGGTTACCAAAGCCATGCAGGCGAGTGTAGAGGCCTACGGGGGAGAGGTGCGAGTTGGGGCTCCGGTAGTGCGGATTATCTCTGGATTACAAGGTGTGGAAGGGATCGAGCTTGATAACGGTGAGTTCATCCGCACAAGTTGCGTTGCTTCCAACCTGCATCCGAAAACAACCCTTTCGGAGTTGCTTGACGATTCGAACAATGAAATGGAATTCAGCCAGGAAGTGGACAGGCTCCCCAACCGGGGATCCGCATTCAAGCTGGCATTGGCACTGGAAGGCTTGCCCTCGTTTGCTGCCGCTCCAGCCGGGCTCGAACGGGAATACGCTAGCTGCCAGTTCAGACTTGCGCCGAGTCTAGATTACATGGAACGAGCTTATGATGATGCGAAATTCGGGCGCCCTTCAGAGCATCCGATCATCTTGGGGTTGATTCCTTCTGTGACCAGCCCGGGCATGGCTCCTGAAGGTAAGCATATTATGAGTTGCAATATCTGGCATGCCCCGGTGGAACTGGCTGAGAGTTCGTGGGAGACAGAGCGTGACCGCATGGCCAAACGATGCATAGAAACCATCAGTCAATACATGCCTGACCTAAAAGATCGTTTGATAGATTACAGAGCCTCGAGCCCCCAGGACCTGGAAAACGAGTTTGGACTGCGGGATGCCAACATCATGCACCTCGACATGTTGCCGTCAAGAATGTTTGGACTGCGCCCATTACCTCACTGCGCAGACTATAGGACACCGACGCGAGGACTGTATCTTTGTGGCTCGGGAACCTGGCCAGGTGGTACTGTAAGCGGAATTCCCGGGCACAATGCTGCCCAGGAGATCATCCGGGACCATGTAGAGAGCGCGAAATGCCAAACGAAGAAATAGTATCGTTCCTCAATAGTCAGTGGCCCCCTTCAGTCGAAACCCTTCAGGGGCGCGCAACCGGTTTCGATCAGGACGCAAGCACCCTCGTCATGTCGTTCGAGACCGATGAACGCTTTTGCCACTCCGGCGACATCGTTCAGGGTGGCTATATTTCAGGGATGCTCGATGCAGTCATGGCCTACGCCGCTATCGGAATGCCCAACCTTTGCGATGGAGTGGCGACCCTGGAAATGAAGGCGAGCTTCATGCAGGTTGGACGAAACGGGTGTTTTATCGGGAGCGGACGTGTGGTTCACGCTGGTCGGAATATCGCCTACCTCAATGGAGAGCTGCACCAGGGAGATAACTTGGTCGCAATGGCGACCTCAACTGTCAAGCTCCTGCGTTCGGGCTGACCACTGATAGCGACAGTTCCGGCGGCGGCTTCCCATCCCTGGGGTCGGGCAGAATGTGAAAAGTGTTTAATTGCATGGCGAGCAGCCCGAAATAGCCAACTACCGACACCAGCTCCACCACCTGCTCGAGCCCAATGCGCTTGGCAGTTTCGGAATAGACGGCGTCGGACACCTGGTTATGTTCCAGTAACTCCCAGCAGAAACTGTGGAGGACCTGGTATTCCACGGCAACTGAATTCGAAATGTCCCGGTGCAGTATTCCCTTAATGCACTCCCTGGGTACGCCCACATCAATTGCAATTGGGACATGCGCATCCCACTCCACTACATTTAGCCAGAACCGCGCAGCAATGAGAATAGCGGTCTCACGATACTGGGGGGTCAGTTGGGTATTGAATCGAAGAGCGGCGCCGAGTGCCTGGGTCGCATCCGCTAAGCCGGGTGCATGGATGAGGGCATAAAACGGGCCACCAAATTTGCCCCGTGGTCCGGAAACGATGATGTTGTAAACGTTTTTCTGAGCGTCATCCAACTCTCGCGGATCAAATTCTGGCAGTCTCGACATTTGGTTCGTCTCCCCTGATGGTGTTCGCCTACACTAATTGCAGGTGATTGTTTATACTGATTTCGCGATACCAGATTACAGCGTAACATGAGCACTAAACCCGTCATCATCACCTGCGCGGTCACCGGCAGCATACATACGCCGACCATGTCCGACCACCTCCCGATTACCCCGGGTGAAATTGCCAGTCAGGCCATCGATGCTGCGCATGCAGGCGCTGCCATATTGCACCTACATGCCCGCGATCCCGGAAATGGTCGTCCTACGCCAGACCCTGCGGTGTTCATGCAGTTCCTGCCGAAAATCAAGTCCGAGACGGATGCGGTAATCAACATTTCAACCGGGGGTGGACCCGGCATGACAGTCGATGAGCGGATCGCCGCAGCTTTGCATGCGAGCCCCGAGATGGCCTCACTGAACATGGGGTCAATGAATTTTGGCCTGTATCCATTGCTTGCTAAGTATCCTGAGTGGAGGCATGACTGGGAGCCGAAATTCCTGGAGATGACTCGGGACTTTATCTTCAGAAACACCTTCAAGGATATCGAGACCATACTCGAAAAACTGGGAGAGGGCTGCGGTACCCGTTTTGAGTTCGAGTGCTACGATGTCGGTCACCTTTACAACTTAGCGCATTTCCTCGATCGGGGTCTGGTCAAGCCGCCCCTTTTTGTACAAACCATCTTTGGCATCCTCGGCGGTATTGGAGCGGATGAGGAGAACCTGATCCACATGCGCCGTATGGCACTGAAACTGTTTGGTGAAGACCATGAATGGTCCGTGTTGGCGGCGGGACGGTTCCAAATGCCTTATGTCACCCGGGCTGGGATCTCTGGGGGTAACGTCCGAGTTGGACTGGAAGACAGTTTGTACCTCAGAAAGGGTCAGATGGCGGAAAACAACGCGCAGCAGGTATCAAAGATCCGTCGAATCTTGGAAGACCTGTCTTTGACGATTGCTACTCCGGATGAAGCCAGACAAAGGTTGGCATTAAAGGGCGGCGACCAGGTCGGCTTTTAGGACCTCTGCAAGCACCCTTGTTTAATGCTCAGGTCAGCTGTTAATCAGCTGCATACTTTTTTCAAAGAATAGGCTGTCATCCCGAGCCAACGTCTCCAGTTCATCAAAGTGATCGTCCTTTAAAACGTCGAATCTTTCCATAAGCCTCTCGCTTGTGCGGTACTGATTCGCATAGTCATCTGACTGGCGCAGGAATTCGGCGGTTTCCCCACCGCCGACTGCCACGAGTTGGGGTGCGTTTGTCACCGGAGGAATGTTGCACGGGCTTTCAGTGCGGGCCTCTGCGATGCCCATCTGGGGCCCTTCGTTGATGGACGTATGAACTAGCGGCTCCAATTCATACAGTCCCGATATGGGTATGCCGCCTCTAATTAGGTCTGGAGGCAGGCCGGCATCCAAAGAGGGCCAGTCTGTTGCCATCATCCTGGCAGTCAGATGGCCCCCTGCGGAGTGACCGGATACGAAAAGCTGGTTCCTGGAGAAACCCAAGTCTGGCGCGTTGTGCCAGACCCATGAGACGGCCTTTTGTATCTGGAATGGGATTTCCGGCATTCGAACCGAGGGAGTCAGATCATAATTCAGTACGGCCACCGAGACACCATGCCTGATAAATGATTCGCTGACAAAGCTGTACATACTTTTGTCACCCCTTTGCCAATAGCCGCCGTGGATAAATATCAGCGCGGGACTATTGGCATCACCACCTGGGAACCAGTCCAGTTTTTCTCGCTCTCCCGTACCATACGCCAAGTTAACGCTAGCGCCGGAGGCATTCCGATGTGCCGCGCTACGATCCAACCACCTGTGAACCAAGTCCTCAAAATCCCGACCCCGTCTCACCCTGAGATTGTATTCAACCTCCAGCGTGCTGGCGTCCATCCCCTTGTATTGTGCAATCATGCTCAGATTCACTTTCTTATGATTTTGATTCGGTGATAGTAATGCCTAGAGTTGTTCATTACCAAGTAGAGACTTTGCTGCCGCCCCAGCTTATTAGACTGGGTTTTAGTCTTCTTTATTTGAGAGTCAAATAAGGGCTAAGTGCTGGGGAACAATTCCTTTTTACCGAAACCGTTGCCGATGTCTTTGATACTAGGTCTTACCCATATCTTTAGACAGGACCTGTTTGAAGTTTGGTGGGCCCGGAAGACCTGGGATCACCACATAAGTTACTGAAATAGCGGGAAGTAATTCTCGTCCCTGAAAAGTTACCGTCAATGCTACCGTCATTAGTGCCGGATTTGGATGATCTGGGATGGACGCCAGTAGATTAAAGCGAACGCTGTTAGTGGAAGTAGGTCTGAGGCTATATTTTGGCCCGCCCACGGGCTGTCTCATTGGCTCCACCCTAGGGTACACCCCCCCAGTGGGCTTCTTGTATTTATATATATCCCGTCCGAACAGCGGAGGGATTTAAGAGGTTTCCAAGATTGGTAGTAGAAGTTGGAATGTTGCGCCCGAGTCGCCGTCTACAAGTTCGATTGTTCCACCGGCAAATTCCATCAGTTTCCGTACGTTTGCTAGACCTAGGCCGCTTATCGCCCGGGTAGGCTTAGTCGAAAAAAGCGGTTCAAAGATTGAATCACGATACTTTTTGTCGACCCCAGAGCCTGTATCCGAGATGCGAATTTCTAAAAAATCTGGACTAGTCCTCGCTTTGGTTATCTGTAAGCCGACTGAGACGCTGTCTCCGCCGTGTTTATAAGCATTATCAATAAGACTCTTGATTATTGACTCAAGCGCTACGCCAGATAGCCCAAGGTCAATTGCTACGTCCGAACCTTCAAATAAATCCATGATTGCGAGAGAAGGAAAATCGCTCTGGATCTGTTCGACTAGGTGATGAGTGTTTACCTCAAAACGCTCAATTTGAGTAACTCGATCTGCTTGAGTTCTCTCATGAAGTTCATCAATTAATGAACTGAGCTCATTCGTCTTGGACTTAATCAGGGCAATGAATTCGGAGCGCTCGCTGTCCGATAAGGTGTCAAAGTCTTCATTTAGAATCTCGATCGCACCCTGAATAGAAGTCAGTGGATTACTGAGTTCGTGAACTGTATGGGAGGCAAGGTACTGGGCGTGTTCCTCTCGTTTTTCAAGCTCATTGGCCATTTCAGTAACGCTCAGCAGAAGCTGATGATGTTCCCTAGATAAAGGCCGTTGGAGAGGAGTTTTAAACTCGCCGCGTTCTCCCTGCTTGTATCTTTTGGCTCGATCAACAATAGTGTTGACAGTATTGGACAGGCGTCGTGCCATAAAAATACTGAGAAAAACCGACAAACCGACTACTAAAACAGCGACCAAGAGAAAAATGTCTAGGTATCGTCGCGCGACCTGGAACATTGTTAAGGGTGATCGAGACGCTACCACGACGCCAAGCACCTGATTATCAACAATGATTGGAGTATTAACGTAGACCCGGGCGTTGGCTGGGCGACTAATTAATATTGAGCCTTCATGGAACAGAAGTTGCAGGTTACTGAGGTCAAAGAAGTTCCACCAGTGAATTAGTTTTTCCTGTCCGGGCTCTGGCTTCTTTTCTCTTAAGTTCCAGACGGCTGTTCCTTTGAGAGCTGCTTGTACCTCTTGGCGATTTGCAAGCGAAAGGCCAACTTCCTCGTTGGACGAAGCGAGTACGGTTCCGTAAGGGTCGAGGATCCGGATGCCAGTGAGAGTGGAACTCACGCTTTTTTTAAGCGTGGCACTGAAAACCTCGCCTACCGTTTGAAAAATTGGATCTACTCTATTCCCGGGCCCAGGATCTGGGGCCGGAGGTAGAGGTGCGGGATTAATCGACTCTGCCCGACAGCCAAGACTGGTTGACGGTTCGGCTCCTGAAGGTGCTTGTTTCTCGACGCCTATTTTGGGGAGTTCGATTCCGCGTGAATCCGCTTCTCGAGCTAGGTCGTAACTGAAGAAGTGCGCTAGTAGGGTGGTTTGAGCGCAGAGATTGTCTTTGGTTTGCTTGACCAGAAATTGGCTAGCAGTAATCTTGTATGCGCCAATACTAATGCCGATTACCGTTATTCCGAAGAGAAAAAAGAATGAGCCGAGAAGCAGAACCCTCAATGAGGGTCGATGTTGGGATAAAAAGCGTCTTAGCCCCATTGCTTGAGGATGAAACCAACGCCTCGGCGGGTCTCTATGGGATCAACTCCAAAAGCCTTGAACTTATCGCGAATGCCGCGGACATGGCTGTCGATTGTTCGGTCTTCGACTACCCGATCCATCAACTTGTCGCGCGGGTGAACACGACTAGGTTCGCCGAGCATTACTTTGAGAATATGAAACTCATTCTTGGTGAGAGAGACTTCCTGGTCTTCCCAGAAGACGCGATGTTGACCTAGATCCATCCGGATCTTGTGGTGGGAGAGCGCCTCCGGATTGTTATTTTCGGCAACGATTGATGATGGCGCCTGTTGTGCGCGCTTCATCATCGCCTGGACCTTCATCACGAGCTCGCGCTTACTGAAAGGTTTGGTGACGTAGTCGTCACCACCCGCGGCAAAGCCCTGGATACGATCCTGCTCATCCTTTTTTCCTGAAAGAAATATGACAGGAATAGTGGAGAACTCTCTTAACCTTAAACAGAAATCGATCCCATCCATTTTGGGCATTTCGACATCAAGGATGACGAGATCGGGATTATTGTCCTGCGCTACAGCCAAGCCTTCTACGCCGTCCTCGGCCTCGAAAACGGTGAAGGATTCTCGAACCAGGTTGTGTTTGATGATCTGGCGGATGCCTTGATCATCTTCTACGACAAGTACTTTATTCATCTTCTTACTTCTTAAAACAAGTTTAGCAATTGTCTATCTTTAGGGCGCAAGAACCAAGGGACTGAGCCGTAAATCCAGCAAATCTGCACGATGTCTGCACAGTCTTTCATGTGTTTTCAGGGTGTTGATTGGGCCTTGTGGCACAAGAATCACCGTCAGTACAACAGCCCGGAGATTGGTTAGGCGGTGACCGGCGGCATCGAAACGATAACAGAGTTCTTCGGTCTGGACTCCTCCTCCCTTTGTTATCGGTCCGCCGGATTAATTTAGCTCGTAAAGGAGACGGCATGGCAGAGTTGAGCGATATCTTCGAGGATGACCGGTGGCCTAAAAAAGAAGCGAAGAAGCCGGCAGTCGTAATCGATATAAAGGAATACAGCCTAGAGGCGATCTTAAGTGCGGTCCTGGGATTTTACGCAGCGTTTTTCTTCTGGGATGTCTGGTTTATCGGCGTTAAGGGTCTTGGATTTAACGCGACCATCTTTATCTATGCGCTAACCGTTCTGCTTGCAGTCACACGGGCTAAAGAGCGTCCTCTTGAATATCGCGATCTGACATGGATTGCGCCCTCACTTGTGATCGCGCTCAGTTTTAGTCTGTATGAAAACAGCTTCTTTGAGCCGCTCAACTGCTTCATTTTCCCTGCAGTTCTGATTTGGAACTTTGTCGCGAGCAGTGATCACCTTTGGGGACGGCTCTTACACACGCAACAGGCGTTAATCGATGCAGGCGTGCGCATTCTCTCTGTTGTGTTCGCGTCTTTCATGCCTGCTTGGCGAGCCTATGTTTCAGCTGTATCGAGATCATCCAAAGTGGATCACCGCACAGTTGAGAGGATCACATGGGGCATATGTCTCTTGATCGCTATATTGCCGGTCGCTATCTGGCTCTTATTCTCAGCTGACCCGCTTTTCGCGTTCCGGATTGGGAACTTAGGCACGTGGATTCTAGAGGTTGTCGATATATCCCTTTTTCTCAAGATTCCGGTTGCGATATTGGTAGCGGTGGCGCTTCTTGGAATCTGCATCCGCAAGAAAACAGGCGCGCTGGATGAAGGTGTCGTGGAGCGCACGCCTATCGACTCGCTGGTTTCGGGAATTGTTTTGTCAGGCGTACTTGCAATCTACTTCTTATTTCTCTTTGTGCAGGCGGAACAGCTCTGGATGGATTCGCTTCCAATTGAACTCGATGAGATTACCTCTTTAGTCAAAACCGGGTTCTGGCAGTTGGTTGTACTCTCCCTCATCAACGTCTTTGGCTTCATGCTGCTTTACCGAACCACGAATCGGGCCGTACAGATTCTGCTTTCCGTTTTTGTGCTCGCGTCAACGTTAGTGCTGATTTCATCAGCGCATAAGCTTTATCTCTATATTGCCTCGACAGGACTTAGCTACGAGAAGTTCTATTCAAGTTATGTCGTTGCGTTCTGTGCTGTCCTGCTGACACTCTTATTTTCCTTCTCGGTTAAGAAAAAAGCGGCCGATACGGTCAGGAGTACGCTGCTTCTTTTCACCCTCATGTACTCAGTAGTGTCTGTGTTGCCCGTCAGTCAGCTGATCTATCACGTCAACTCGGAGTTAGCCAAGACGGAAAATGCTTCTCAATGGCTGAAAGGAGGTGCTTGGGCGGAAGAGCTTTTTGGTCGAACAGAATTTGAGGTTCGTATACCTACGGTCAACAAGAACCTTAACGACTTTAGGAGTCTAGTTTCTATTGCAGAACGCGCGGGTACGGGTGCAGTACGAAAGCCACGAATATGTCTGAGATTCTGGACAGAGTCGCTCAAGGCAACAGTCATGTATGTCCACTACGGTAACTGTGAGGACCTTTGGCTAAGGATAGGTAGGCAGGGGTGGGTGATTGATCTTGAGGATTACGAACAATGGAAGGTGAGTGCGGACTCCAATTTTGCGTGGAAGTTTAAAGGAAGAGTGAACAATCTCATTAACTATGAGGCACTTTCCTTAATCAGCAATTCATTCGTAGTCTCCCGAGAGATGCTGATCCCAGAAGTCAAACAGGTAGGACAACTAGGGCAACTAGTACACCTAGGGCGAATAGAGCAAGGTTGGCATCAAACAAGTCTTGAGGACGTAATGTTTAAAAAGCAGTTCGAGAAGTATCAAAAGCAGTTCGGGAAGTATCAGAAAGACCGAGAGAGCTGGGAAGATTTCCGAAGCCGGTTCAATATCAAGAGAGAGTTCCTTGAGATCTTTGAATAGGGAGCGCCTCATGGAAACCAAGACTACGCAGAAATCACTTTTGGAATTCGTATTTGATCGAGTATCCGAAAAGATACCGCGTTATGTGCACGTGGAGGTTGTCAACGAGGCGGGTGACAGGACAGTTTGCACGGTGAAAAGGACTTCTACGGCATTAAAAGCGGAAGCAACTCAACGGACCCAAGATGACTAAGACGGGACTCAAGATCTGGTTCTGGTGGATAACCGCGTGCGGAATACTTGGCACTGTGTTGTTTGCTTTTCTGCTCCTTATGTCTATTGCGGTATCGATACGTTGATGAAGTCAGAGAAAAGAGAGCTCAGAAAACGAATCCGTGAGTTCGTCGAGCAAGACCAAAACAGCTTTGGCAGAACTCAACAGACCGCCTCTTCGGATCAAAATCTAAACAACATCGTGAACATCAATATAGGTACAGACGAGAAGCCGAAGTATGTCTGGCGGGTGTGTAAGTGATTTATGTGTGGACATAGTGACTGACATTTATCTATTCGGGCTTTTTATCGGCTTCGTGTTTCTTATCGCGAGCTTTCCGTATCTGCTACTAATCCAACTCGGATGGATCGCATGGTTATGCTCGCCCAAAAAGAAATCATTAGACGTGACCAATGATGCATTATCGAATCATATGTATTTGATTAGCGTTGGTTGGTTGCCCGCCATTTGCTCCAGCGTATTCATATTAAATGGTTGGCAAGTAGACAGTGGTGAAGAATATTTCAGACTACTTAAAGGATCTGAGACTCTCGAATTTAATCGATTGCTTTTTTCGATAGTGACCGTGCTTTTATTCCTGGTTTACCTACTCTTTAGGAAGTTGTCTTCTCGAATAAAAAGCGCTTCCGGCCGGGTCAGATTAAGAATCACTTTGGCAGTTGGTTTGATGCCCTTCGCATTCTCACTTTTTTCGAACTTACGGAGCATATCGTTCTGGCTAAAACAACCGTGCATGATTGGCAGGGTATGCGCTTAAATGGTGAATCTAAATATTGTTCCAGTTTTTAAGATTTTGGCAGTCATAAGCGCCACTATCTTTAAAATTTTGGTAGTTATCGTCGCGATTTTCGTATTACTGATTGGCGGTTGGATTTTTCACGCTAATTCAGGGATTCACTCTGCGGACGAAAATCATACTCGTATAAAAAGATTTGCGGAGTCCGCGTTCGAAACGTGTTCTGCTGGCGCATCTGGGGTGAAGATGATGACTCGTAAGGGCACCAGGAGAGAGCAGGTCTTACGCCCATGCTCTGGCCCCGAGTCGACTTCTCGTTTTTTTGCCAAATATATTGCTGAGCACTTCACCGCAACTGGCTGTACTAATCCATATGGAGGGCAGTCGTGTGCAGTTGCAGGAAGCAATCGAGGAACCTCACTAGGTCAGGCTCATCTATGGGGTTCGAAGATTGGGAGTGATAGGGATGATTTATTTATCGTTACCACGGTTAGCGATCATGATCTGCTTGATCCAGTGGCTATACCACTTCGGTTCAATAGGATAACTCGGGAGTAAACAACATCGGCAGCAACATATGCAGAACATTCGTCTCCTACAAATCGCTTACTGCATATTTATTTTGCTCGTTGTTGCTTTAGCCGACCTGGGCTTGATGTCCTGGTTCCGGGAATACGCAGGCCAGTATCCAGGCATTGATAAGGTCATACATTTCTTTTTGGTAGGTGGTCTTAGTTGGGTATTGATCTTTGCTTTCAATGCAAAGCGGTTGTTTCTTTGGGGATCGAGCCTTTTCGTTGGGACCATCGCGACTATCGCTTTGGTAACGCTTGAAGAGTCTTCGCAGTTACTGATAGATGCCAGACGATTTGAGTTATTGGATCTTCTGGCGGACTACCTCGGTATTCTTGTTGCGGAAATGATGGCTCGAAGAGGCTGTGTGAGTGCAAGGAGGACCAATGCTTAAACGGTGTTTGTGGAATTGGATTGTGATACCTATAGGAGCAATCGGTCTTGGGTTCTTGCCGCTGCTCGTCGTTTCTCTAGCCGATCTTGGTGTCATGTCCTTCTTTTTCAGTTATTGGATTTTTTGGCTGACTACCTTGGGATTGATGGTAGTCACTGTTTTATTTTTAAGCGATCTTTGAATGCGAGAAAAAGATATTAGATGGAAGCAAAAAAAGTTTACCTATTAACTCTTCAATACACTGCTATACAAGCATAAAGCCCATTTAAAAAGTTAACCTTTGG
>MDSX01090043.1_pt1 | contig 16352 bp, 13 predicted proteins | sample 811141 | NCBI WGS metagenome assembly MDSX01 (sample SAMN05326642, study PRJNA326480) | marine metagenome | isolation source: seawater | place: Atlantic Ocean: South East | collected 2010 | reverse complement strand
TCCGATTACAATGGCGCAAAGCAGGAGGGGGTCTCTTACGTTCAGCGTACCACGCATAAACGTCGTCGAGTGAGTGCGGCAAGGGCCTTTCTTAATCCAGCAAGGAAGCGTTCAAATTTAAAAATCATTACCAACGCACATGTTACTAAGGTTATTTTAGAGAAGAAGCGTGCAGTTGGGGTCATGTTTAAAAAGGGTTCTCAGAGTTCAACTTTTTTAGAATTAAGAGCGAATAAAGAAGTGATCTTGTCAGGGGGTGCTATAAATTCCCCGCAGTTGCTTCAACTTTCAGGGATAGGCCCGGCTGATTTGTTGAAGCGGTATAATGTAGAGGTTTTGCATGAACTCCCTGGTGTGGGGCAGAATTTGAGAGATCACTACGCCCCACGTTTTACTGCCAGAGTAAAAAATATATCTACTATCAACGAGAGTGCGAGAGGACCGAAACTTTGGGGGGAAATAGCAAAATATCTCATTGGAGCTAAAAGCATTGTTAACCTTAGTCCAACATTAGTTTACTGTTTTTGGCATTCTAATGAAGCAGTCAAAAATCATGACTTGCAATTAACCTTTACGCCTGCAAGCTACAAAGAAGGTGTTCAATCGCAGTTAGATGATCGGCCTGGATTTACAGTTGCTGCCTGGCAACAACGTCCAGAAAGCCTTGGGTTTGTGAATATTAAATCAAACGATCCATTTGAGGCGCCTATTATTCAACCAAATTATCTTGAGGCTGAAGAAGATAGGAAAGTTTTAATCGCAGGAATGAAGCTGGCGCGTCGATTAATGAGGACTGAACCATTGGAGCCTTATTTTGATTTTGAGCAGTACCCAGGAGATCATATTCAGACAGATGACGAGCTTTTACAAATAGCGAGAGAGAGGGGAACGACTACCTTTCATGTGATGGGTAGTTGTAGAATGGGGCCACCCTCGGATCCAACTTCTGTTGTTAATGAAAAGCTTGGTGTTCATGATATCGACGGTTTACGAGTTATAGATGCTTCGATTATGCCAACAATGTTATCTGCAAATCTGAACGCAGGGGCTATGATGATAGGAGAAAAAGGAGCGGATATGATCCTTGGGAAACCTGCACTGGAACCAATAATTACTCACGAATAGGGGGGTATGATGTCATCGGATTATGATTACATTGTGGTTGGAGCCGGATCTGCAGGTTGTATTTTAGCTAATCGACTGACCCAAGATGGTAAAAACACGGTTTGTTTGTTAGAAGCAGGACCTTCGGATAGGAACCCGTTCATTCATATCCCAGCTGGTTTTATAAAGACGCTTTATAATCCGGAGATTAACTGGATGTATAAAGCAGAGCCTTCGTACTGGACTGCGGATCGTATTATTGATGTCCCGCGAGGTAAAACATTGGGGGGCTCTAGCTCTATAAATGGTCATATTTATAATCGGGGGCAACGCATGGACTATAATACGTGGTCACAGCGTGGGAACCGTGGCTGGGGATATTCAGATGTTCTGCCATACTTTAAAAGATGTGAAGAGAGGATTGGGACTGGAGATGATACGTTCCGAGGTCGAGCTGGGGGCTTACAAGTTACTGACTTAGATTATGAGCATCCATTATGTGAAGCATTTATTGCTGGCGCTATGGACATTGGTATACCTAAAAATTCTGATTATAATGGCGTTGTTCAAGAAGGGATCTCCTATGTTCAACGAACAACCTATAAAAGGAGAAGAGTTAGTGCGGCCCGTGCATTTTTAAACCCAGCAAAAAATAGAAAAAATTTAACGGTTAAGACAAACGCGTTCGTAACCCGGATTTTACTAGAAAATAAAGTGGCTCGTGGCGTGGAATTGCGTGAAGGTGGCAGGAATGGGAGACTATTGAAACTGTTCGCAAATAAAGAAGTCATCGTGTCAGGTGGAACAATTAATTCTCCCCAACTTTTACAGCTGTCAGGTATTGGACCAAGAGGGCTTTTGAAATCCATAGGAGTGAATGTGGTACATGAATTAAAAGGTGTCGGAGAAAACCTGCGAGATCACTATGCTCCTCGGTTTTGTGGTCGGGTTAAGGGTATAGAAACAATCAACGAGCAATCAAAAGGATTTAAGTTTCTGCGGGAAGTTGCAAAGTATTTCATTGGTGGGAAAAGTATCCTCAACCTTAGTCCATCTATGGTGTATGGGTTCTGGCATTCGGACCCAATTGTAAAAAGTAACGATATACAGTTTGTTTTTGCCCCTGCTAGTTATAAGCTCGGAAATCATGGTCTTTTGGCGGATCACCCAGGGTTTACTGTTGCAGCCTGGCAGCATAGGCCGGACAGTAAAGGTTGGGTGCGAGCCCGTTCCTCGGACCCTTTTGAGAAACCTATTATTCAGCCTAACTATCTGTCAGAAGAAACGGACCGAGCTGTTACCATCAAAGCTATGAAGTTAGCTAGAAGTTTGATGCATACCGCATCTATGCAACCATATTTTGATCGGGAAGAATACCCTGGCGCTAGTATTAAAAGTGATGAAGAGCTTCTTGATGCTGCGAGGCATTGGGGTAGCACCACTTACCATGTTATGGGGACCTGCAGGATGGGCCCTGACAGTGACGTTACCGCTGTTGTTGATGATAATTTAAGAGTTAAAGGAATAGAGGGACTTCGGGTGATTGACGCGTCGATTATGCCGACAATGTTGTCCGCAAATTTAAATGCTGGGGCGATGATGATTGGAGAAAAGGGAGCCGATTTGGTGCTTGGTAATGATCCGCCAGAGCCAATCATTCTCAACGAAGTTGAACAACCATAGTTTAGTGTGGTTCAATAATTTGATTGCGGAACAATAAGGGTTTGCAATCTCCCAGGATTATTATACTCATCTATGAACGAAAATGAGGGCTTATTTTTGAAAAAATTTATTTGGCTTTTTATAATAGGTTTTTTAACCCTGCCGCAAATGCAGAAGGCTCATGCATCAGAAAATAGTATAAACACCTTATCGGCAGGAGAAACCCTAGAGCATTTAATTAACATTATTGAAGATCCTTCGAAACGAAAGCTTTTTTTAGAAAGTTTACGGCAAACCGTTAAGGAAAGTAAAAAAGTAAAAGATGTCGAGGGGGGAAATAACTCGGTAGATGGTAGTGTTTTTAATCCCGAGAGAAATAGTTTTAAGGACAATCTGTTATATTCTGTTGAGGAACATACGGGGCGATTTTTTAATACATTAACTAGAGGTATAAAAAATATTAATGAAATAGCCAGTTTCCCTCGCTGGGTTCTGGATCAGTTATCAATTAAGGAAAAGCAAGAATTTTGGTTCGAACTTATTTTTGCCGGTATTTTATTTCCGATTATTATAGCCTTGTTGTCCAAATGGTTGGTTGGCCGGACCTTAAAAAGCACAATACAGCGATTAAAAATAATAGAATTAAGCACAATTCGAGACCGGTTAGTAACGGGCCTGCTTCGGGGGATATTGGAGGCCTTATCTGTAATAGCTATTTTAATGGCAGGTTACTTGGTGTTGAATTTGGTTCCTAGGTCGACGCAGTCTGCAGAATTAGCCGAACTCTTTATTAATGCAATCGCACTGGTTACAGGGATAGGAGTGGGGGCAAGAATTCTACTTGCGCCTCAGGCAGATTTTTTACGACCATTGCCTATAACCTCGAGGACGTCTGCCTATCTTTATGTATGGACTATGAGGATCGCGACGATCAGTGTTTTGGGTTTTATAATATCACAACTAGGTATATCCCAAGAGGAGGCGGGTTACCGTAATGCTGTTGAAATTCTGTTTGCTGCGATTGTTGGTGGTATGCTGTCACTAATGACACTTCAGTCAAAGGAGCAATTCGCAAATTCAATCCGAGGAGCAAGCGCAGGTAAAGCCCGTAATAGAATCGCGGACATTTGGCACGTCCTTACACTTATCTATATATTTGTAGTGTTTTGTGTCTTTAGCTCAGGCGCGCATAATGGTTTTATTTTTCTTATAAAAGCAACGGCAATAACCGTGTTTGCCGTAATCGGTGGCTTTTTACTTTCATTTTTATTTCGCCAAGTTATTGAGCGGATCTTTAGGATAGAGCCAAGCATAAATGAAAAGTTTCCAGGCCTTAAGGATAGGAGCAACCTTTATCGACCTATAATGAGACGTGTAGTCGATATTTTTATTAGTATTTGTGTTTTATTGATCTGCCTGTCGGGTTGGCAGGTCAATCTATATGAAGCGGTTTCCCCAACGCTTGGTGTAAAAATAATTAAGGGTGCAGGGACAATCATATTTGTCTTAATTTTATGCGTTATAGGATGGGAGTTTGCTTCAAGTGCGATTTCGAGAGCTTTGGCCGGAAATAGTGGCGAAGGTGCTTACAAAAAAGTAGGAAGTCGGAGTAAAACACTTCTTCCACTTCTCCGAAAGGCGATATTAATAGCGTTAATTGTTTTTGGAGGTTTAATTATCTTAGCCGAATTAGGTGTCGATATAGCACCTCTTTTAGCTGGCGCTGGTGTACTGGGGTTGGCTGTAGGATTTGGGTCTCAAGCTTTAGTTAGAGATATAATTACTGGTCTATTTATATTAATAGAAGACACAATTTCAGTGGGAGACGTTGTAACTGTTGGCGGTCACACGGGTGTAGTTGAAGATTTATCAATAAGGACAATAAAGCTAAGAGATATTGGTGGAACTGTGCACACGGTGCCATTTGGTGACGTAACTACAGTTGAAAACCTCACTAAAGACTATTCATTTGCACTTTTAGATATTGGAGTGGCTTATCGAGAAGATACCGATGTTGTGAGTAAAATTTTGGAGGAAGTATCAACAGATCTACAAGCTGACGAAGTATGGGGAAAGAGGATATTAGAACCAATCCAAGTTATGGGGGTTCATGAACTTGCGGATAGTGCAGTAATTATTCGTTCCCGAATAAAAACCCAACCTATTATGCAATGGGGGGTAAAACGAGAATTTTTTAGAAGGATGAAAAAGCGGTTTGATGCAGAGGGTATTGAAATGCCATTCCCTCACACAACATTATATTTTGGAGAAAATAAGGATGGTACTGCGCCTGCTGCCAACGTTTCGTTTATGAAGAAATTACCTTCTGATTAACAAATAATAGTAAAATACTTTAGCAACAAAAGATCGGAAATCACTATGTATCAATTAGGTGAATTGCAAATATTGAGAGCCGTAGAGAGCGAGGTGCCAATCTTTGACACTTATACTTTTTTTCCAGATGCAACAAAAGATGTTATCGAAGCGAACCGAGATTGGCTAATGCCAAGATATATCGACCCAGAAAGTATTGAAGTTATACTTTGTATACAATCTTATATCATTAAAACACTACATCACACGATCCTAGTTGATACATGCGTTGGAAATCATAAGCCAAGACCGGCAAGACCTTCTTGGGATATGCAAGATGGACCCTTTCTGACAGAGTTAGCTGCGGTTGGCGTAACACCTGAAGAAGTTGACTTCGTGCTTTGTACACATTTGCATGTTGATCATGTTGGCTGGAATACGTGCCTGATAAATGGTAAGTGGGTTCCAACATTCCCTAATGCAAAATATATCTTTTCCCGGAATGAATTTGAGTTATGGGAGAAACGATACTCTTCAGGAGCTACGGTACCTGTCCCTTTGGTATACGAAGATAGCGTTTTGCCGATTGTTGAAGCCGGACAAGCATTGATAGTAGAGGATAGCCATCAAATCGATGATGGAATGTGGTTGGAACCTGCTCCTGGACATACCCCCGGTCACGTAATGCTAAATTTAAAATCAGGCGACAATTCGGCATTGATGAGTGGGGATGTCATCCATCATCCCCTGCAGTTAATCAGACCCGAATGGTCAAGCAGGGCGTGCGAAGACCCAGTGCAATCTGCTGTTAGTAGAACAAAAATGCTGGAAAGAATAGCAGATACCGACACACTATTGTGTCCTGCACATTTTGGGTCGCCCACTATGGGGCATGTGACCAGTCACGCAGCGGGTGGTTTTCGGTACAAGCTTATCGGTGAATAATTGAAAAATGGTTTACAAGGAGGTAGTTTTTAAGAAGACCACCTCCTTATTTTTTATTTTACCGTTGAGAAATTTGTCGGCATCAATATTTGATTGTTCACAGACGCAACTATTTGCCCATCAGCCTCAGTTGCAGCTCGTTTTTCAAGCCACTCTGGGTCAGAGGCAAATGCATTCCATTTTTTTTCCCTATCCGCTAAAGAGTCCCAAGCTAAAAGATAATAAAGGTCTTGATTGGAATCGCCAATTCCCACCGTCCAAAAACCAGCCTGTTTAATGCCATGGCGTTCCCATAGCCCAAGCGTTATTGTTTCGAAGCGTTTTAAAAGCGCAGGTAGCCTTCCAGGTATGCAATGGTAGATCCTTAATTCATAAATCATAATATTCACCTCTCATGAATTTATGTGTTTCTTTACATATTTAATTACAACATCGCCACTAAAGTCCATTTTTTTTGTTAATTGGCGTTTGGCTGAGAAAACTCTTCACTAGTCAAATAATCTGGATTAGATAGTTCCAGGCGTCGTTTGATTTGATCTTCTAAGATGTCGATTATTGGCCCTAAAAGATTACTATCATATTTTTGGTTCCTAATATTTTTTGCAAAGTGCTCAGGTTCTTGTGTTTTTTTTAATTCTGCTATGTTCTTGTTTCCGAGGGTATTTTGTTTTGCCTCAATTATTTTAGTAGGTAGATCCTCTACCCCTTTAGGTCCCTGTTTGAGATTGCGTGTGGCGATATCGAGCCCCTGCTGAATCATTTTGGCAGTCGACTGTTGCGTTTTGGGCAGATTTGGGACGATATCAGTAGCGAAAACTTCTCCAATTATTTCTAATAAATCTAAAATTGTTTTTTGATCGTTCATTTCAATTGCCATTAAAATTTTTTATTTGAGTGAGAATATCATGTTCCAATTCATACGCTTTCTGGGCAGTCAAAAATAATTCTAGCTGTTTTTTTTGATTTTTTGAACGTCTTAAACCTTGTTGATGAGCTATAAGAGCCCATTTCACGGTGCCAAAAATTTTCCAGTAAGAGAGCGCGGACCAATCTGGTATTGTTTTGGCCACTTCAATGTAGCCTGATATAAAGTCTGATAAATCACCTATGCCGCCCACTTGCATATTATCATTACCATATCTCCAGCATCGAGCGCACAACCAACCTATGTCTTCTAAAGGGTCGCTCCATGAAGCAAACTCCCAATCTAACACTCCCATCAATGATGAATTCTCATACATTATATTCCCTATTCTAAAGTCACCATGTGATAACGCTATATTTTGGTTAGATGGGGCATTTATAGCGAGCCAGCGAATTGACCACTCTAGTAGAGGCAAAGCAAAAGAAAATTTATCTAAAATATCTTGAAATAATAAAAGTTTTTGTTGGACTGGTGATGTGGTTGGAGGCTTTAAAAAGTTAAAATCGATCATAGTTTGCTGAATATTGTGTATGTGAGCAGTGCACTTTCCAAGTGACCTGACCATTTTTTGCCCATTTTTATTTTTATGTGCGATGTTGTGCAATTCAATTGGATTGGTTGTTCCTCTGATGGAACTCATGAATAAGATTTCAGAATCAGAAATTGTTGACGAGGGAGCCAGAAAAAAAACATCAGGCACTATGACCTCTGTACAACTTAAAAACTTCAGAAGAGCATACTCTTCGGCAACCGACAGGCTTTGTGGAAGCTTGTGTTTTGGCTCCATACGCAAAACAAATTCGTATTCCCCGTCAAAATCAGAACCATCAAACAGAAATCTGCATAACCAATTTTCGTGAAGGGAGCCACCGTTCAACTTGGTTATTTCAACTAATTCAATTGAATTTGATTTTGTTTGTTTCATTAACCACTGAGTTAAAACAAGTGGGTTTAGGCTAGGCAATTTAGAGGCCCCAAGACCAAAAGTTATTTCTCTCGTTACGATAAAACCGAGACAAAACCATCTTATGTACTTCTGAGGCTCCATCCACGAGCCTGGCTTGGCGTGCATAGCGATAAATCCACTCTAAAGGTGTATCTTTTGAATAACCTCTGGCACCATTTAATTGTAGGGCGGTATCGACAGCTTTCTGTAGTGTGTCTGCGACATGATTTTTAGCCATTGAAACTTCCTTTCGAGCGAAGTCACCGTTGGCCAGTTTCCAGGCAGCACGCATTGTGATCAAGCGCCCAAGCTCTATGTCTGCAGCTAATCCTCCAAGCATCATTTGAACACTCTCTCTATCCGCTAACTTAATATTGAAGCTTTCGCGTTGCTCGACGTAGTCCGTTGCTATTTCCATAGATCGCTTTGCAAGTCCCAGCCAACGCATACAATGTGTTAATCGGGCAGTGCCTAAACGAATCTGCGTGAGTTTCAGCCCATCGCCAACTTCCATAATTCTGTCCGCATCATCGATTTCGAGGCCATCAAATTTAATTTCGCAATGTCCACCATGCTCTTCTGGTCCCATAATCTCTATTCTACGAATGATTTCCCAACCTGGTTGATCTTTATGGAACATAAAGGCGGTAAGCCCTTTCCGGGGATCATCAGAGGTTTTTGCCATCAATATAAAATGCTCTGCTACTTCTGCTCCTGTTATAAACCATTTTTGGCCGGTGATCCTCCATTTCGAGTTTCCCAAGGGCTCGGCTTTTGTAAGCATCATAGAGGGATCAGAACCAGATCCAGGATGAGGTTCTGTCATCACAAATGAAGACCGAACACTGCCATCAATGATAGGCTGTAGCCATTTGTCTTTCTGATCTTTGGTTGCGACTCGGTTAAGCACAAACATATTACCATCATCAGGGGCTGAGCAGTTAAAACATACAGGACCAAAGATAGACCTATTCATCTCTTCGTAGGATGCCGCCATCCCTATCTGATTGAACCCTAATCCCCCTCTATCTGTTGGCATTTGTGGTGCCCATAAACCCGCTGCTTTTACTTTAGCTTGTGTTGCTTTCAAAACCTTAGGGGCAATATTTTCGTGGTGATCATAATTGGATTTATCGGCTTCTAATGGAATGATCTCCGTGTCCACAAAGTTACGGACAGCTTCTCTATAGTCTTCTATTTCTTTTGAGAGAGTGAAATCCATGATTTGTTCCTTTGACTAGGTTACAAGTTTACTTTGACCTCACCGGATATGGGTGTGAGTGTTCTAAGATTATTTTTAGAGAATTAATTAGGTACTGTTCTAACGTTTATCAACTCGTTAATGTTTTTGAAATTCTTTTCTGATGAGCTTCCAGAGCGGATTGTTTTTTTAGCGGTTTCACCGAAATTGAGGTTTTAAAATAAAAAGCCTAGTCAGCATCTATGTGATACATGAGCGATCTAAAATAAAAGTTTTAGAATGGTTTTTATGCTTTTATCCGATTAATCCTTAGATCAAGGTAACGTAAGGTAAAATTATAGGCAAAAATTAGATTATTTTTAATGAAAACAATGGGGTTTTAGAAAATAGAAACCGATAATAAAATGAGAATGAAAGAAATCCACTAATCAAATTAAAGTCCTATTGCAAATAACCATGAGTATTAAACCTTTTCTTTTGAGATAAAAAATGAGTTTAGGGTATTGCTAAATATTGGCTTTTTAGGCACGATTTTTCGACGTAAACAAACAAATAAATAAAAGCTGGTAAATAAATGGAGGTAATAGTTTATGGCGTTAAGTAGATATCTAAAAAGGTTGGGAGCGGGGGTCGTGCTTGCAACGCTGATTGCTTTGCCGGTAAACGCTAAAGAAATCAAAATAGGCGTGATTTATGACTACACTGGTCCTTTAGCTGCAGGCGGATCATCCTTGCATGCTCTCGGTGCTAAAATAATGATAGATCATTTTAACAAAATAGGCGGGGTAGAGGGCTACAAAATTAATGCTATTTACGCCGATGCGCAGTCTAAGCCAGAGATAGCTATTAACGAAGCTGTTCGTCTAATTGAGCAAGAAAAAGTTGATATGTTAATGGGATTTTACTCTAGTGCTCAATGTGTTCCTGTTTCAGCTAAAGTAGACGCCATGAAGAAATTTATGTGGATAACCACATGTATTTCCCCAGCAGTTTTAAAGGATAGACATCTAGAACACGTTTTTAGGATCCAACCACATGGCGGGATGTTTGGAACAACTTCCCCTGATATGGTTGCAGCGTATGCTAAATCAAAACTTGGAGTGGATCCTAAGGATCTGAAAGTAGCTATTATTCACGAAGATGGGCCCTATGGCAGTGGAGTTGCCGGTGGAAATGAACAGGGTTCTAAAAAGCATGGTTTTAAAATCGTACTTAAAGAAGGGTATGCTGCTACATCCCCAGATCTGTCTTCCTTGGTCACAAAGTTAAAACGTAAGCGACCAGACGTTATTTTTCATACGGGTTATAATCCTGATATCTCCTTGTTTCTGCGACAAAGTCGTGAACTTGGTTTGAAATGGAAAGCTTTGGTTGGTCACGGCGCAGGCTATGGTGTACCTGATAAGTTGTACGAAGCTGTGGGTGATGATGCCAATTATATTTTTAATGTAGACCCCGTATCTATTTGGTTAATCGACCCTGAAACTTTGGCCCCAGGTCTTGGTAAGATAACCAAGATGGTCGGAGTAGAATATAAAAAGGCTAGACCAGATATAAAAACATTCTCAGCCCATGTCGGAATGGCAGCTAGTAACGTTTACACGTTTTTTGATGATGTCTTACCAAGAGCCATTAAAAAATATGGTGGTATTAGTTCTGAGGCACTCCGTAAGGCAGCTGCAGAAACAAACATACCAGTGGGTGGAACATTGATGGGGTATGGGGTTAAATTTCAGCCAAAAAGCTCAGATATGGCGGGTCAAAATAATGACGCGTTTCCTGTAGTTGTTCAATATACAGGCGGTGAGGCAAAGATTGCGTGGCCTAAAGAACTTCAGACCACTGACCCGGTTTTATCTCTGCCAAAAAGCTCTCCTTATTCGAAGTAATGAAAAAGTGAGTGTTTCAGTTAAATATTGGCCCAGATGGCCCAAGTTATGAGAAGTGGTCAACGGAATGACTGAGCCGATAATAGTTGCCGAAGCGTTAGTTAAACGCTTCGGTGGCTTCACTGCTGTTAATAACGTTTCTTTCAAGGTGGATGAAGGCGAAATAGTTGGTTTAATTGGACCGAATGGTTCTGGAAAAAGCACAATCTTTAATATGATTTCAGGTGCGCTGCGTCCAACGTCGGGTTCAGTTCGTTTTAAGGGTAGGGAAATAGGGGGATTACTTCCTAATAAAATTTGCCACATGGGTATTGGTAGAACCTTTCAAATACCGAGACCAATTCATCGGTTGTCAATTTTAGAAAATGCACTGGTGGCGGCTTATTTTGGCCAAGATGGTAAGAGTACGCGGAGTGATTCGTATGAAGCAGCGAGGAATGCGTTAGATATGGTCGGACTGCCAACTGGTGCCGGCATAGAGATATCAACTTTGGGGGCGGCAGGATTAAAAAAACTTGAACTTGCACGTGCCTTGGCTACAACGCCAAAATTATTATTGGCGGACGAAAGTTTAGGTGGTCTTGATAACTCGGAAATGGATCAAGCCGCTGATATGTTAAAGCGTATTAGGACAGAAATGGGTATCACCATAATATGGGTGGAACACATAATGGGTGTTCTTATGCGGGTCGTTGATCGAGTCATGGTTTTAGATCATGGAGAAAAGATTTCTGAGGGACTTCCGACGGAGGTTGCTCATGATCCAAAGGTAATGGAAGTTTATTTGGGTACAGACTCGGAAGAAACACAGGCGACTGCTGCTTCGGCTGCAGATTGATAGTTTAACTGGGCTAAATTCCAAATATCATTTTACGGAAAGAAATTAAACAATGCTTGATTTGAATGGAGTAAATGCCGGTTACGGTTCTTTTCAGGCTTTATTTGATATTTCTCTAGAGGTGAAGGCTGGAGAAGCGGTTGCAGTTATTGGACCTAATGGAGCAGGTAAAACAACGCTAATGCGGGTTATTTCAGGAATGACTGCACCATTTTCGGGCTCTTTGAAGATGGAAGGGCAGTCACTTGGGGCGGTTAGGCCGCATGAAATAGTGGACCTTGGTATAGCTCATGTCCCAGAAAATAGAAGGTTATTCCCTGGGATGACAGTGGAAGATAATTTGAAGTTAGGCGCTTTCGCAAAAAAAGCGCGAGGCGATAGCGATAAAAATCTAAATTTTGTTTATGAACTATTTCCAAGGATGAAAGAACGACGCAACCAATTAGCTGGGACTATGTCTGGCGGGGAGCAGCAGATGTGCGCAATTGGCCGAGCTATCATGTCAGGACCTAAATTATTACTAATGGATGAGCCTTCTGCCGGATTGGCTCCAGTTGTTGTGCAACAAGTCTTTGGCCTGGTGAAACGAATACGGGAAGAAGGTTATACCGTTTTGATTGTTGAACAGAATGTTCAGCAAGTACTTAAGGTTGCAGATCGTGCGTATCTTTTGGAGGCGGGGCAGCTGATTGAAAGTGGTAATTCGGCGGACTTGCTTGCTAGTGAGGGCGTCAGAAAAGCTTATATGGGGCTCTAAAAATAAAGTTAAGGGTAAGAGTTGATGGATGAAATTTTTGATATTTTCCTATTAGAAGCAATAGTGAACGGTATTCTTTTTGGGGGGGTTCTAGCTCTTCTCTCTCTTGGGCTTAACCTTATTTTTGGTGTCGTAGATGTAGTATGGATTTGTTACGCAGAGCTGGTAATGTTTGGCATGTATACAATGTATTGGTTGGCAGGAGTATACGATGTCCATATTTTATTAGCAGCAATTGCAGCGATAGGCCTTGTCTCTATTATGGGGTTATTAGTTCATATTTTAATCATTTCTCCGATATTAGGGTCTCCCCCCATCAATCAATTATTAGCTACGGGGGGACTTCTGTTCTTTTTGCAGAGCGTTGCGACTTTAATGTGGAGTATAGAATTTAGAAATCTCGGTCTTAAGCTACCTATTTTAGAATATAACGAAATGTACTTCAGCTATGCTCGATTACTTGCATTTGGAGTAGCACTTGTTGGCATGGCCGCCGTCTATTTATTCCTTACTCGAACGTACATCGGGGCTGCTATAAGAGCTATTAGTCAAGATCGAGAAATTATGGTTTTAATGGGGGTTGATGAGAGAAAAGTATATTGGGTTACGGCTGCGATCGGTGGTGGGTTAGCTGGATTGGCTGCGTGTTTGTTAGTCTTACAATATGATGTTCATCCATTCGTAGGTATCAGTTTTGGTCCTATAACGTTTATAATCTGCGTTCTGGGTGGCCTGGGGAATATGCTCGGGGGATTTCTAGCCGCTTTCATTTTATCTATTATCATCAGTATTGGCGGTCTCTACAGTGAAACTGAATGGGGGTATGTTCTTGCTTTCGTTTTCTTCATTGTCGTAATGTTTATTCGACCACAAGGCTTATTGGGGAAAAAATAATGGGTAAATCTTTTCCTTATATAATAGGCATAGCGCTTTTAGCTGTTCCTTTTGTAGCTCCGGCTTATCCCTTGCATCTTATTATAATGATTTTGATTTGGTCATTAGTATACACTGCTTGGTCATTAATGGGGCGTTTTGGTCTGGTGTCGTTGGGTCATGGTGCATTTATGAGTATCGGCGCATATGTAACCGCGTTACTCTGGAATTATGGTGGCATTTCCCCATGGATCGGGATACCCGCTGCAATGATTACTGCAGCAATGATGGCGCTCTTGGTCGCCTACCCGTGTTTTCAATTCAAAATTGTGGGGCACTATTTTGCGCTAGTAACTTTGGCATTAAGTGAAGTTGTTAAACTAGTTATTATTGCTTGTAGGGATAGTACAGGAGGGTCTCTTGGTTTCACCCCCGAACGTCACGGAGACGGCACCTCTATTTTCGCGTTCCAATTCGCTGATAAGGAAGAATTTTATTTTGTGGTTCTTATCGCATGGGGAATTGGTCTTCTGATTTGGAGAGCCGTCGATAGATCAATGATACGGTTTGCTTTAGACTCAATCTCAGAAGATGAGGATGCGTCAGCAGCAGCTGGGGTACATGTAACGGCTAGTAAACTTAAAATCACGATGCTGAGCGCTGTTTTAACAGCTTTAGGGGGGGCACTTTACTGTCAGTATCAAATGTTTATTGGGCCGGAGGTTATCGGTGGTATTGGTATCTCTTTGCAGATAGTCTTTGCTGTTGTTGTCGGTGGTTTATATACAATGCTTGGTCCAACGATTGGGGCGATAATAACTTTATTAATGGTCGAAATATTTAGAAATTTAATCACCTCACTCAGAAATGATGGCATTGATTTAGCTGGTTTGGATACGACAGTTTATGGCTTAATGTTGATTTTGTTTATTATCTTTCTTCCAAAAGGTGTTTTAGGAGAAGCTATTGATAGATTGGCTGGGGGAAAACGGCGTAGTCAAGGTTAGACAATAGTATTCTTTTTCAATTAAAGAAATCCAAGAAAAAATCTTCGCATTTCCAGTTCAAAATAATGGAAAGAAACTCCTAAAAACCTAGGCTACTTTCTGGTATACATTTTCAGGTGTTAGACCAGCTGTATCCATGCATTTTTCTATTTTTGTAATCTCTTCCTGAGTTAATTTGATAAGTGGGGGGCGTACATGTGCCGGGGGAAGCCGTCCTAGATAATGAAGTGCTTCCTTCATACGGTTATGCATATCAAGAAATGGCGCATCATAGAATGCTCTAACTGTTGGATAAATCATCTCGTTTATTCGGTAAGCTTCGTTTAAGTCTCCATTCTTAAACGCTCTGAATAAAGCGACCTGCAAATTTGCTATTACACTTCCGGCTCCAGAAAGTAACCCATCACACCCCTGAACCAAAGATGAGAGGAGCCATGCGCTATGTGTTGAGAGTATATTCACAGGTTTAGTCAAGGATCTTAATTCCCTGATATGTCTCTCATGGAGAGCCGGGTCATTGCACCAATCCTTTATTGCTCTAATTTGAGGTACTTTTTGGCAAATTTCTAACAACGTGTCTATTGGGTAACCAAGCCCAGGTCCTAATGGGTATTGAAAAAGAATGATAGGCAGGGTTGTTGCGGCAGCAATTGTCTCAAAGTGTCTTATTGCCATTTCTGGCCGCATTTGCCCACCCATTGCTAACGTATTCGGAGGAAATACGAGCAGACATCTGGCCCCTTTCGATTCCGCTTGCCGGGCTATTCTCGCGGCATTTTCAGACCCGTCCGCATAAACCCCATGAACGACAGGGATCTGATCTCCAATTTCATCCAAGGTGATATCTGTAGTTCGCGCTTGTTCCTCTATCGATAAGGCGTGCACTTCCATAGAATGTGCATTGATTGTTATAGCACTGAGCCCATCGACTGAGACAAGATCTCTTAGGTGAGAACGAAAATTTGTCTCATCAATATTCATCTCGGAGTCGAAAGGAAGTAAACAAGCCGGAATGACGCCTCTGGGTTCGAATGGCATTTGTATCGTCATGTTAACGATTCTCCCATGTAAGAGTAAAACTCTTATTCAATTATGACTTAAAATTTGAAAATTTTCTAAATATTTTTTTTCCGTATGTACCTCATAGGGGGTATTTATTTTAATTCTAAATTTATTAGGACATAAACAGTGTTCCCTGGTTCGGAATAGAGTCTAAAACCCCAGATAACCGTAACATATGCCAAGCGAGAGCGTGATTGCTTGAGGTGACGGGAATACCTAAATTTGTCTCTAACTCGGGGATTAATTCAGCCACCCTAAGGCTCGTACAGGATATGAAAACTAGATCTAAATCGAGACCTGAAAAGACATTTAATACGGCGTTTTTGATGGACAGGGGGGTGATCATTCCCGCTCGGTTATCATCAATCTCAGAAAAAGTTGCTGACCGCACGACAGTGATATTATTTTGTTTAAAATACTCTCTTATTGGTTGATTGACTGCTTCTACGTATGGGGTGAGTAATCCTATTCTTGTCGCCTTGAGTGTCTTTAACGCAGCGATACATGCAGTGATGGGCGTTGTGATCGCGGTTTCGTGATGGGCCAATTGAATGGCCTGTGATATTTCCAGTTCTCCTATGATCACACTGGCCGAGGTGCATCCATAGCCGATAACGTTGAATTGTACCCCGGGAAGCAAAGTCTTTGCAGCGTCGGTCAGACTCGCTTTCATTCCATGTAGCGTCTGGGGTGTCACTTTTGGCTCCATTGGTACGCGAGTTGTATAGATCTGCGCCCCTGAAATTGGATGAATTAGTCGGGGTAATTCATATTCGATAATGTGGTCAGTCGCTAGTGCGATTAAACCCATACGAGCTCGGCTAGCTATA
>MDSX01083982.1_pt1 | contig 16354 bp, 14 predicted proteins | sample 811141 | NCBI WGS metagenome assembly MDSX01 (sample SAMN05326642, study PRJNA326480) | marine metagenome | isolation source: seawater | place: Atlantic Ocean: South East | collected 2010 | reverse complement strand
CCTTCACACTAATCAAATCTCCTAGTCGGTAGATTCTCCCTCCTCTTTGTCCCTTGAGTTGATGATGGATATCATCAAAGTTGAAGTAGTCCTCCTTTAAATCACGAACACTGATCAACCCCTCAACAAATACTTCTGTAAGCTCTACAAATAATCCAAAACCTGCAACACCTGAAATAACCCCGTTAAAGCTTTCTCCAACCTTGTCTCTCATGTATTCACACTTGAGCCACTGTTCAACGTCTCGAGAAGCATCATCAGCCCTTCTCTCTGTCATTGAAAGGTGGGCACCTAATTCGACCATCCTCTTAGAGCGTTCGCGATGTTTTTTTGCTAAAGCTCTTTTAATCGCTCGATGAACTAAAAGATCTGGATAGCGTCGAATTGGAGAGGTGAAGTGTGCATAGTCTTCAAATGCTAAACCAAAATGTCCTTCATTATTTGGAGTGTAAGTAGCCTGCTTCATTGTCCTTAAGACTACTGTTTTTATTATATTCTCATCCTCCCTTCCAGCAGCATTCTTTAGTAGTTTAGCAAAATCACTCGAGTCTGGCTCTAAGCCCCCTTCCAATCTAAGGTCTATAGAAGTTAAAAATTGTCTGGTAATCTCTACCTTCTCAGGCGTAGGCTTTGGATGGACTCTGTAAAGGAAATCTTCGTTTTCTTTTTGGAGATACTTTGCTGCTGCTTGATTTGCCATTAACATGCACTCTTCAATCAATCTATGAGCATCATTTCTTTTGCGAGCGACAATATTTTCAATTTTTCCTTGGTCATCAAATAGAATTTGACTCTCTATTCTGTCAAAATCCATTACCCCTCTTTTTTGTCTCGAAATCCTTAGGGTCTGATAAAGACCATACAAAAAATCAATATTACTTTCTATTTTTTTGTATTTTTTTCTGAGTGTGCTTTTTTTATTCTCAAGCATTTTATTTACCTCAGTATAGGTTAACCGGGCATGAGAAAGCATCACTGCTGAATAAAACTTATATTCAAGAAGTGTGCCTAAAGAGTCAATCTCCATTTCGCAGGCCATACATAGCCTCTCTACTTTCGGATTAAGAGAGCAGAGTCCATTGGATATTGCCTCTGGAAGCATTGGAACGACTCGATGTGGGAAATAGACTGAATTACCCCTTTCTAAAGACTCATTATCAAGATCTGATCCTTCATTGACATAATGAGACACATCTGCAATTGCAACAATTAGTTTCCATCCATTTTTTGAGGGAACTGCATAAACTGCATCATCGAAATCTCTAGAGTCTTCTCCATCAATCGTAACTAGTTCAAGACCAGTTAAATCAGACCTGCCCTTTTTATCTTTAGGTAAAACCTTTGTTGGAAGTTTTGCTGACTCTTTAAGAGCAGAATCACTGAAGTCAAAAGGGATTTGATGACGATGAATCGCAGAGTCTACCTCAACCCCTTCATCTAGATAATTACCAATAATAGAGATAACTTTAGCAGTGGCATTTTTATCAAGAGTTGGTGAGGACAAAATCTCAACTACTACTACCTGATTATCTAAACAACCCTCTAAAAGCTCAACAATATCTACTTGATGCTTTATTCTTTTATCGTCAACTACAACATAACATTCATGTTTATTAATATGAAGACGCCCAACTAATGTTTTGACACTCTCTATTACCTGAACGATTTCAGCATCAAGCTTCCGATTTAATATTCTCACCTTAACTTTATCACCATGAAAAGCTAATTTCATTTGCTGAGATGAAAGCCTTAGATCTTTTCCACCCTTATCAAGAGCGACAAAGCCGAAACCTTTCGGATTTGCAATAACAGTTCCAGTTATAAGACCTCTATTGGAAAAAGGACGATATACGCCAATCTTATTACAGCTTAACTGCTTATCCCTGACCATTGCTCTAAGTCTTCTCTCAAAAGCCTTTTTTTGCTCATCCTCTATTGATAAGAGCTCGAAGAGTTGCCTTTTGCTTTTGGGTTTTTTTTGAATAAAACTTAAAATATGCTCTCGAGATGGTATCGGGCTTTCATATTTTTCCGCTTCACGATGATAGTGAGGGTCTGACATAATGTGCTAAGTATAAAGTATGCTTAGACTTTTTTAGAACTAATCAAATGGATTTTTCAAGATAAGGGTTTCACCTCTGTCAGGGCCAGTTGATAGAATATCCACAGGAATCTGACTTAGCTCCTCTATTTTTCTTATGTAGTCTTGAGCCTCTTTAGGCAAGTCATCAAAGTATTTTGTTCCAATAGTTGAGGTTTTCCAGCCTGGCATTTCTATATAAATTGGTTTTGCTGCGCTATAACCCTCTGCTGAAAAAGGAGGAATTGTGGCTTCTTTGCCATCAATTTCGTAAGCAATACAAATCTTTATCAAATCCAAATCATCCATAACGTCAAGCTTGGTTAAGCAAATACCACTAACAGCATTGAGTCTGAAGGATCGATTTAAAATAACTAAATCTAACCATCCACACCTTCTTTGACGACCCGTTGTTGCTCCAAATTCATGCCCTTTAGAGCATAACTCTCTTCCAACTGGATCTCCTTCATCACTGTGTACATCATAATCTAACTCTGTAGGGAAAGGCCCACCTCCAACTCTTGTAGTATAAGCCTTCACAATACCTAACACATAATCAATGTCTGTCACACCAACTCCAGAACCAGTTACTGCACCCCCTGAAGTTGTATTTGAAGAGGTTACAAAGGGATATGTTCCTTGATCAATATCTAAAAGTGCACCTTGGGCACCTTCAAATAATATATTTTCAGAGTTATTCATTTGCTGATGGAGTTCATCTGCAACATCGATAATCATTGGCTTAATAAGTTTTGCTTGGCTTAAGGCTTCAGACAAAACACTATCAAAATTAACTGGTGACTGCTTATAGAAATTTTCCAGACTAAAATTATGGTAATCGACAACTTCCCTTAATTTTTTTGAAAATAGTTCTTCATCCAGAAGATCTCCTACTCTAAGCCCCCTTCTAGCTACTTTATCTTCATAAGCTGGACCAATTCCATTTCCAGTAGTTCCTATTGCTGCTTTGCCTCTGTGGCCTTCACGAGCATTATCAAGCTCAATATGATAAGCAAGTATCAATGGGCAACCAGGGCTTATTTTAAGTCTTGATCGAACCTCTACTCCAGATTCTTCTAACTCAGCCATCTCTTTTATAAGCGCAGTCATCGATAAAACTACACCATGCCCAATGTAGCAATTAACATTACTTCTTAAAATGCCAGATGGAATTAGATGAAGAACTGTTTTTTTACCATCTATAACAAGAGTATGGCCTGCATTATGGCCACCCTGGAAGCGAACAACTGAGCTAACTTTGTCAGTAATTAAATCTACTATCTTGCCTTTTCCTTCGTCACCCCATTGAGTTCCAATTATTACTACATTTTTTCCCATTCTATTCTTTTAACTTCCACTTTCCATTTTCATTAACAAAATCCACATTATTTGTACCTTTTAAATCTATTCTAACAATATGGCCTATAGCTCTAAGCTCATTGACTAGCTCTGAAAAATCTGAATCATCAACATTTGGGGCATTAAGAATTGACTTATTTTTTGATACAATCAGTTGATTATGAATTAAAAATTTCAAGTCAAATGAGAATCCAGTTGCCTCTCTAGAAGAATCAAAAGATTGACTTAATCCATCATATCTGCCACCTTGAGCTATTGCCTTAGAAAATTTATCACTGTAAGCAGCAAAAACAATTCCATCATGGTATTCATATGCTTTAACTTCTCCAAGGTCAAACATTAATTTAACATCGTGATTTTTAAAAAAATCGTTAAGTTTTCTTAAATCATTAATTGCCTCAATCACAGAAGGCATATCTTTAAATATATCCAATGCATCATTAAGGATTTTTTCATCACCATCTAGAGAAATTAAAGATTTAAACTTATTGCATTCCTTTACTTCATTTTGGTTTAGAAAATTATCAAGATCTGGTATTGACTTCCTTCTAAAAATATCTCTCAATAAAGCTTTATCATTATTTTCTAGACTAGCAGACTCACATAGAGCGTTAAATATAGCCGTATTTCCAAGGCTTAGAGTAATATTAGAAATTTCTAACAGATTCAGAGAGGATAACATTAGAATTATGACTTCTATATCTGCATCTATTCCTTTGAAACCATAAAGCTCAACACCTGCCTGAATAGGAGACCTAGAGGCATAAAAATCATCCGCTTTTGTTTGCAAAATAGCATTTATATAACAGTAGCGATTAGTATCATCAAGACTCGATCTTTTGGAGTCAATTCTTGCAACCTGAGGAGTTATATCAGAATGAACACCTAGCATTCTGGTTGAGGCTGAATCAAGAAATTTAAAGGTTTTATCTTCTATGGATTTGGAATTTAAGATTAAGTTATCAGAATACTCAATCATTGGAGGTACAACTATTTCATACCCCCAACTTTGATAAAGATCCAAAAGTTCTCTTCTTGCATTCTCAAAAGCAATGGCCTTATCACCAGTGAGCTCATCAATGCCCTCAGGTAATTGCCAATTACTCATAACCCTAAATTACTTAGTTGGGTTAAAGTAGCGGAAAAATTCAGACTCTGGATTAAGAACTAATATATCACCTTGATCACTGAATGACTTCTTATAAGATTCAAGTGAGCGATAGAAGGAATAAAAATCCACATCTTGATTGTATGCTGCTGCATAATTACTTGCAGAAATAGCATCACCTTCACCTCGAATCTTCTCAGAATCACGATAAGCATTTGCCAAAATAATAGTTCTCTCTTTATCTGCAAATGCTTGAATTTTTTCAGCTTCCTCAGCACCTTCTGAACGGAATTTGTTGGCAATACTTTTTCTTTCAGTTTCCATTCTGCTGTAGACAGAATTTCTTACTTCTTGAGATAGCTCAATTCGCTTAATACGAACGTCAATAACCTCAATACCAAATTCATCTTCAGCAATTGTTTTAAGTTTTGATTTCACACTAGCCATAATTGCTTCACGCTCATCTGAGACTACCTCAATAATAGTACGCTTTGAAAACTCAGTTCTTAATGCGTCCTGATTATTCTGGGCAAGTCTTAAATTTGCTGATGCCATTGCACCACCTGTCGAAATAAAGAATTTCTCAGTATCAACTATTCGCCATTTCACATAAGAGTCAACAACAACATTCTTTTTCTCAACTGTTAAAAACGATTCTGCTGCTGAGTCAAGCGTCTGTATACGCTTATCAAATGAAACAACATTATTCACAAATGGTGTTTTAAACTTAAGTCCAGGCTTATTTTCAACTGATACAATTTCTCCAAGTCTTAATTTGATTGCTACCTGTGTTTCATTAACTGTATAAAGACTCGACGAGATAAGAATTGCGCCCAATACAGCTAATACAATAATAATTCTTTTCATTATCTATTCTCCCTTGAACGTAATATACTTTGATCATTTGAGCTTCCAGAAGGTGTTTGCTGGAAAGAATTATTAGTTGAAGAAGATTTAGGTGTTCTTGATGAATTGATTAACTTATCAATAGGTAAATACATCATTGAGTTTGAACTCGAATCTACAATAACTTTATTTGTTGAACTCAATACATCCTCCAATGTTTCTCTATATAGTCGCTCCCTTGTTACATCCGGTGCTTTTGTATATTCAGTTAGTATTTGATTGAAGCGATAGGCTTCACCTTCAGATTTTGAAACCACCTCTGATTTGTATGCCTCAGCCTCTGCAAGAAGCCTCTGACTTGAACCACGAGCTTTTGGCACAATATCATTAGCATACGCTCTTGCTTCATTGATATATCTTTGTTCATCTTCACGAGCTTTAACAACGTCATCAAAGGCAGCTTTCACCTGAATCGGTGGCTGTGCATCCTGCATAGTTACAGCAGTAATCATTAAGCCTGCATCGTATTCGTTGAGTAATGATTGAGATGCAGTTTTAACGTCTTGGGCAACTTGCTCACGTCCCGTTGTTAAAACATAATCCATCGTATTATCACCTACTACTTGCCTTATGACACTTTGCACAACATGACTTAGGGTAAGTTCAGGATTAAAAACATTGAACAAATAAGCCTGTGCATCGGCAATTTTGTACTGCACTGCTAGCTTGACATCAACCATATTTTCATCTTTAGTAAGCATGAGTGATTCTGAGCTGACACCACCACCATATGTGTTCTGAACATTTCTAAATCCAATCTCTGCGGATCGGATCTGCTCAACATTTACCTTATAAACAGATTCAATTGGATAAGGAATATGCCAGTGAGGCCCCTGAGTTGCTGATGCTTGGAAAGCACCAAATCTAAGTACAACGCCTCTTTCAGCAGGGTCAACAATATATATGCCAGTTGCTAACCATACAATAAACGCAAGAATAATAATGTACTTAAAGCTTCCTTTGGCAGCTTTACCTGCACCAGTATTTCCTGATGATTTTCCACCAAAAGTAGTATTGAATTTATTTTTAAAATCCTTGATAACTTCATCTAACTCAGGTGGGGTTTGATTATTATTATCATTCCATGCCATTTGAGCTCTGTTTTTATTATTCACGCAGTTTCCTTTAAATGATTAATTCAGTTTTTAATATATGGCCAAATCTAAAAAAAGCAAGTGCTAAAACAATCTATTTGATTTAGCTTACTTTTATAATACTTTTAATTAAAAATTCGAATTTATTTTACCCAATTTATATTAAATGAAACTCAAATTTATATTGAAAGAAAGTTTTAAAATCTGTCTATTTTTTATGAAGTATATAATGATAAAATATCACTTTTATTTATACTTTAATATTAATGAAAAAATTCTCAATTTTTCTGGTCTTAATATTAAGTAATTTATCTATTTATGCAGAGGGAATTAAACTCAGTTGTTCGCCCAAGTTAACTGACTCAGAATTAATACTTAAGGCTTTTGACTATGGGATCGATGAAAAAATTGAATTTGGAGGAAGTCAGGCACTTGATCCTTCAGTCCCAAGTTATAAAAAAGAACTTTCAAATAGGCAAGAATTGATTGAGGCGCTTCAAATTTTTGATGATAGTAAAATTGAACAATTTTGCTATTACTACAATTGCCCAGAATACCTAACTCTATTTCCTGTCCAAAAGTTTTCTTCAAGTAACAATAGTATTGATGTAGAAGCTGACGAAAGTGAAATAATTGATGGAAATTATTTATTATCTGGCAATGTTAAACTTAACTCTGATAAATTATTTCTTTCAGGTGACGAGGTAAAAATATCATCAACTGATGACACAATATTAGCAAATGGAAACGTTAAATTTCAAGATAATTTATATCTAATTACAGGAGATAAACTAACTGCCGATAGAAAAGATGGTGAAATTATTGCTACTGCGATAAATGCTAGTTATCAAGACTACTCTATTGGTCATGGAGGAGCAAATGGATATACTGAATTTATAGAAAAAACACCTAATAGTGTCCTTTTAAATAATAGCACTTACAGCCTCTGTCCAATTAATAAGAGTGACTGGCTAATTGAAGCAAGTCAAATAAAATTAGATACAGATAAAAATAGAGGAGTCGCTGATAATGCTCTTCTTAAATTTTATGGTGTTCCAATTTTTTATACTCCAAAATATAGCTGGGTTCTTTCTGGTCGAGGCTCAGGATTTTTATCTCCAGACTACTCTAGATATAAGGAATCTGGAAATCCAGATACCGAAACTAGCTTAAGAGTTCCATACTATTTTAACTTGGCGCCTGATCGTGATTTATTGACTGCCTTAACACTCATGTCTAGTAGAGGGATAATTTATGAAGGAAAATATCGACAACTTCTTCCTAAGCTCAATGATAGCAATACCTCAAAGATTGAAATTGAAACCAAGTACTTATCTGAAGATAAAATTACAAATTTAAAGAGATGGCTTATTGACTTCTCTGAGGATATTGACTTGTCTAATAAAGTAAACCTTAGTGCAAGATTTTATCGCGTTTCTGATTCAAAATTTTTCGAACAAGTTGACAGGCAAAATACTGATGTTGAAAGGCTCATATCATTTTTTAAATATTCCTTCACAGACATTGATGATAATCTATCTTTTCATGTTCTGACTGAAGATGAGCAAATAGTCAATTCAGGATCTTCAGCTTATACAAGATCTCTAGAAGCTTCAGCCTCCAAGACGCTTAATGCAGAATCAAAAATGCCAATCCAACTTGATTTGGTCAGTACTAGATTTGATCATGATACTCCTTCTAAAGAATCAGGAATAAGAACACATGGGAATTTTAGTGTCCTTAGAGAATCAAATATTACATACCCTAAGGTAACTCCTCGAGCCAGCGTTGCAATAACAAACTATTCTTTAAAAAATAGTCCAAATATAAATCGAACAATCTTTGGTACTGGACTAGATATAGACTTCACTACTATAAATAATTCACAACTTTTTGGATACAATGTTTACCACACTATTAGCCCATTAATAACTTACAATTACAGGGCAAAAAAAGTTCAAGGAAATATTCCATTATTTGATAGTACAGATAAGTACGACGATATTATAAGCTTTTCTGATCTTACCTCTGGAGAAAGATATACTGGCCTTGATAGAATTACTAATGCTAATGATATTACTCTTAGTCTTCAGTCTAACTATAGGAGAGTCACCGCATTAGAGAATGATAAAGATTTACTTAGTCTTAAGGTTGCCCAAACTTATTATACTGATGATGAAGTAGTTAGTGATAGTGCAAACACTAATTACGAAACCAGGAAATCTTATTCTGATATTGTGGCTTCAATAGATTTGGCTATAGACAAATTTTCTATAAGCTCTGCTGTTCAATACAATCCAAAAAAATCTAAAGTTGAAAAGAATACCAATACTATCTCTTATAGCCCAAAACCAAAACAATTCATTTCACTAAGTATTAATGATGAGGGAACGAAGGAAACTAAGAAGATTTATGGTGCTTATCCCCTAACAAACTCAATTCATGTATTTGGTGGCCTAGATAAAATTACCTCGACTGGAGTAACAAATGCTGAAACAGCTGGAATTGCCTATGAATCTTGTTGCTGGGCTTTTAGAATTGCCCACTTTAAAGATGATAATTCTTCTGGAGGATACAATCATAGTACTGGAATGGAATTAGTTTTTACTGGCCTAGGTTCATCCACTTCAAATCTACAAAATAAAATTAGAAACAAAATACCTGGATATTCAACTGATCTAAGGTAATGAAAAAAATCTTAGCTCTTTTCCTTTTATTGTTATCAGGAAATGTCTTTTCAGAAAACACTATTATTGCAATAGTAAATAATAATCCGATTCTCCTAAGTTCATTGCAAAAGGGATTATTAAGTGCAACCTCTAAAGAAGAAAAAATTGAAATTTTAAATGCTCAAATTGATATATTTCTTCAGCTCCAAAAAGTAAATGAATTCAATTTGAAACCAACTAAAGAAGAGATTGATTCTTTTGTAATTGATGTTGCAAAAAGTAACAATATTTCAGTTGATGAGTTAATTAATTTCGAGGAGATTGATTTAATAAGAAAAGAGATTTCTGATAAATTATCTATATTAAATCTTCAAAGATATATTACTAAAGATATTGATTATCCAAAGGAACAAGTCAAATCTAAATGCTCAAATACTAATTTAGTTAAAGATCAGAAACAGATTAGGATTGCTCAAATAATTATTTCTGAAATTGGCTCTGATATAAAAGATTCTGATAAAAAAATTAAATTAATCAAATCTTTTCTAAATAAACTTTCAAAGCATATCTCTATGGGTGCTTCATTTGAATCTTTTGCAAAACTTCATTCGCAACATCCTAGCTATAAAGATGGAGGATTGACTGGCTGGCTAACAGTTAATAATCCCACTTTAGAAATGCTTGATTCACTAAAAAAAAATGAAGTTTCAGATATCTATTCAACTATTTATGGTTTAGCTATAGCAATTAAAATTGATGAACAGTTTATAAGTAGTAAACTAAAAGAATGTGAAGAGCAGATAGGTTTTGAAAATGCTGAGAAATACTATTCTGATTGGCTTAATAATTTAAGAGATGTGGCCTTTGTAGAAATTTATTATGACAAATTAATTTAAATTTTTTTATGTCTAAAACAATTAATATTTTTGGCTTTCATAGCTTAGAAAGTTTGATTCAAAATAATCCTGAATTAGTTTTAAAAGTTTTAATTCAAAATGGAAGAAAAGATAAGAGAATTATTGCTTTAAGCAAAATACTTTCTTCTAATAAAATCCCTTGTTTAATTGCTGATAAAGATAGTATGGATGAAATCTCAAAAGGTGAAGTTCATCAAGGGATAATTTCTGAAGTAACGCTTCCTCCACTTCTTAATGAGGATTCTTTGTTAGATTCAATTAGTAGAAATAATCAAGACCACTTAATTTTAATATTAGATTCTATCCAAGACCCAAGGAATATGGGGGCCTGTCTTAGAAGTGCTAATGCAGCTGGTGTTAGTCAAGTAATAATAAACAAAGATAATTCTTCACCAATTAATGCCTCTGTTTATAAAACTTCCGCTGGAGCAATTAATAATCTTCAAATCTTCCATGTAACAAATATTTCAAGAACTATTAAAGAAATTCAAAAGAGAGGCATTTGGGTAGTAGGCTTAGATGGAAGTAGCAAAACTTCACTATATAACATCAATTTAACTGGCTCTATTGCAATTGTTGTTGGCTCAGAGGGCAAAGGAATTAGGCAATTAATCAAAAAGAACTGTGATCAAGTAGCCTCAATACCGATGAGTGGAAATATAGAAAGTTTAAATGTTTCTGTAGCAGCAGCAATTTCACTATTTGAGACAAAAAGACAAAAAGAAAGCACTTAACATTCATTTAACTATTGGGTATAATTTTCGGCTTTAGAAATTAAAGAATGGAAAAGGTTAATCAGCTACCAAAAACAATTAAATTATTTAACTTTGCTAAGAGAGAAGTCAAACTTCATGGTCAATATAAAATTGCCAATATGTCAAGACTTTCTGAAATTGCAAGGAACAATAATGATATAGTTTATATTGATTTATCATTTCACCTAGAAAATAGAAAAACTGCGTGCGTACATGGGATAATTAAGCTGAAACTTGTTCTAGATTGTCAGAGATGCTTAGAAGACCTTAAAATTGATTTAAATGTCCCCTTTAGAATTGCATTTGTTAGTCATGAGTTGGAGGTAAATGGACTTGATAATCAATATGAAATTTACATTATTGGAGAAAATGAAGAGCTAGAAACCATAGACTTAATTACTGATGAAATTCTTTTATCAATCCCTATGGCACCATCTCATAATTTTGCATGTGGTTTTAAGGCTGAACTAAATAAAGTAAGTGAAGAAAAACAAAAGCATCCTTTTGATGTTTTAAAAAAAATAAAAATAGCCGATTTAGGCAAGGAGTAAAAATGGCAGTTCAAAAAAGTAGAAAAACGCCTTCTAGGAGAGGAATGCGTCGCTCACATAATGCATTAAAAAACCCAGCATTATCCGAAGATCAAGAAACTGGAGAAACTCATCTTAGACATCATATAACTGCAGATGGATACTATAAAGGCAAGCAAGTCATTAAGAATGAAGTTGACGATATAGAAGAGATTGAAGCCTAATTAAGTTATGTCAATTAAGGTATCAATAGATGCCTCAGGTGGTGATTTTGGATTCCCTGTTACCATTAATGCTGGTATCAATGCTCTAAAAGCCTATGATGATCTTTTAGTTAATTTTGTAGGTGACAAAAATGGCATTGAAAGAGAGTTAAATAATAACTCTTTATATTCTAGATTATCTGATCGAATATTTATAACTCATGCAAATGAAGTTATTAATATGGATGATTCTGCCTCTGAAGCTCTTAGACATAAAAAAGACTCTTCAATGAGAGTTGCAATTAATCTTGTGAAAGATGGTGAAGCTGACGCGTGCGTAAGTGCTGGAAATACTGGCGCATTAATGTCAATTGCTAGATTTGTACTCAAAACGATTTCGGGAGTAGATAGGCCAGCCATTATGTCTGCAGTTCCAACACTTAAAGGCCCTACACATGTTCTTGATTTGGGTGCTAATATAGACTCAAAACCAAGCACTCTGCTTCAATTTGCAATCATGGGCTCTATTGCTGTTCAAAATACTGAAAATATTGATAATCCCTCCGTTGGTCTTTTAAACGTAGGAACTGAGGAGCTTAAAGGAAATGAAAAAAGTCAGCAAACATCAGAGCTTTTAAAAAATTCATCACTCAATTATGTTGGCTTTGTAGAGGGTGATGATATTTATAAGGGCAACATAGATGTTATTGTCTGTGATGGTTTTGAGGGAAATATTGCACTTAAAGCTAGTGAAGGTGTTGCAAAGATGTTTTCACACTTTATAAAAAAATCTTTCACTAAAAACTTCTTTACTAAATTAGTCTCAATTCTTGTAAAACCTGTTATAAAAGACTTTAGGTCTAAAGTAGATCCAGGAAAATATAATGGCGCTAGTTTACTTGGATTGAAAGGAGTTGTTGTCAAAAGTCATGGAAATGCAGATATTGACTCTTTCCAACAAGCAATTAAGGAGGCTTATCTTGAGGCTCATGCTAAAATTACAGATAAGATTTCTGAGCAATTAACGCGTGAACTAGAAGAACATAAATAATGAAAAAATTTGCAAGGATTATCGGTACAGGAAGTTACCTTCCACCAAAAATTGTTACTAATTTTGATCTTGAAAAGACCATTGATACTTCAGATGAGTGGATTACTTCTAGGACTGGAATAAAAGAAAGAAGAATTGTTACAAATGAAAATACTTGTGACCTTGCTTTTGAAGCTAGTATTAACGCATTATCTATGTCAGAGCTAAAAGTCAAAGATATCGATTTGATTATTCTTTCAACAACAACTCCAGATAAAATTTTTCCTGCAACTGCAACTATACTTCAGCAACGTCTTGGAGCATCATGTCCTGCATTTGACATGCAGGCTGTATGTGCTGGCTTTGTTTTTGCTCTAAATACTGCTCAACAATATATTGAAAATGGTAGTGCTAAAAATATTCTAGTTGTTGGTAGTGAGACAATGTCAAAAATTGTTGATTGGAAGGATCGCTCTACTGCTATTTTATTTGCTGATGGTGCTGGTGCATTCGTTCTTAAGGCTGACAAAGATAAAGGAATAAAATATTCAAAGATCTATAGTGATGGAAATTATCTTACATCTCTTCATGTAAATAACAATAGAATTAATGAGTTAGGCACAATTGAGATGGAGGGTAATGAGGTTTTTAAAATTGCAGTTAATAAATTATCTGAACTTGCTGAGGAGACTCTTAAAGCATGTAATATGACCTCAGAAGATATTGACTGGATGGTGCCTCATCAGGCAAATATTCGTATTCTGAATGCTATTGCTAAGAGAATAAATCTTCCAATGGATAAGGTCATTCTAACTCTTGATAAACATGGCAATACCTCTGCTGCCTCTATACCTCTTGCGATGGATTTGGGTGTTCGTGATGGAAGAATTAAAAAAGGTGATACTTTGCTTTTTGAAGGTATTGGAGGTGGTTTTAGCTGGGGAAGTGTTTTAGCAGAATTTTAATAAGAACGACTCATCATTTTTTTGGTAATCAATCTCAATGGTTCTGCATCAACACTTAATTGTGATAACTCAATCATAGCTTTTTTATAAAGACTTTCAAAGACTTCTATTGACTCATCAATACCAATTATTGATGGATATGAGGGCTTATTTTTTGATGAGTCAGAGTTTTGACGTTTACCCAAAATTTCATCTGAAGTCGTGACGTCTAGAACATCATCTTGAACTTGATAAGCAAGACCTATTTGGGTTGAGAAAGAACTTAATATTGACAAATCTTTATCACTAATATTTTCATTTAAAAGGGCTCCAAATTTAATTGCACAGTTTAAAAGAGCGCCAGTTTTCTTTTTATGCATATTATTTAAAATCTCTAAATCAACATTTTGAGAGACTATTGATAAGTCTATTGATTGTCCTTCAGCCATTGAATAAGAAGATGCTGATAGCAAACTAAGCAATTTTATTTTTAAAGATGAATGGATTAAAGGGTCATTGCAGATAACATCAAATGCCAAGGCTTGGAGACCATCTCCAGCTAGAATTGCTTGAGCCTCCCCAAAAACTTTATGGGATGTTGGTTGGTTGTGACGTATATCATCATCATCCATTGCTGGCAAATCGTCATGAATTAGAGAGTAAATATGAATTAACTCAATTGCACAAGCACATGAATCAACCTTTTCAAGATTAACATCAAAAAGATTTGCAACAGTATAGGTAAGTATTGGTCTAAAACGCTTTCCACCAGCCAAAGCGCTATACCTCATAATATCTTTAAGACAATTTTCTTTATTCGATTGTATCGAGCTTAAAAATAAATTTAATTGGGAGTTAACTCGCTCCCTATAATAATCATTTGTCTCCAAAGGGCTTTTCATCATTGTATTCATCACTCTCACTTAAGACACTTATACGCTGTTCAGCATTTTTAAGCGCTGAGTGGCATTGCCTATGAATCTTAACACCCTCTTCAAAGTATTTAAGGGACTCTTCCAGACTTAATTCACCAGAGTCCATTTTATTAATGATTTCCTCCAGCTTGGATAAGCCTTTATTAAAATTAAATTTTTCAGACATCTGTTTTTCTACCTTGAACTTAAGTTTTATTAAGGATATTATCCATCAATTTACTAGGCAATATGTTGTCTAACAAAGCAAATAGTTTTGTTGGAAAGGTTACACGATAATAGTTTTTTGGTGATTTTGACTCTAAAGCATGGATTGTGCAATTCAAAACTACTTCAGGTGGCAAAGTGAATTTTACATTTGTCCCAGATTTAAGCCTTTTAATCATTAATTCATATTGATTTAAATAATAGCTATTTAATGGATCAACATTTTCTTTAAATGCTTTAAAAGCATTATGTCTAAATTTAGATTCTATTGGTCCTGGCTGAATAACTGAAAATTTAATTTTTGTTTTACTTAGTTCAAGCCTAAGAGTTTTTACAAGCCCCTCAATAGCAAACTTTGATGCTACATATGAACCTCTAAAAGGCATTGCAACAAAGCCCAATACAGAACTAATATAAACAACCCTTCCATTGTTATGTTCTCTCATTCTTGGAAGAACTAAGTTAGTAAGCTCATGCCAACCAAAAACATTAGACTGAAATTGTTTATTTAAAGCCTTCCTAGAAATATCCTCTAAAGCTCCAGCTTGACCATAGGCACCATTATTTATTAGAGCATAAACTTTATCTGTTTTCTCATAAAGTTTTAAAATAGCCGCTTTTATTGACTCTGAGGAGGATAAATCTAGATAAAGCGCTTCAAAACCTAAATCTTGAAGCATTTTTACATCTTCAAGGTTCCTAGCAGTTGGAAAGACACGATAGCCTTTTTTCTGAAGCCCTAAAGCTATACATAAACCTATTCCAGTTGAGCAACCTGTAATTAAAACTGACCTCATTTTTGAATGTTTGTCCAATATTCAGCCTTAGACTTTAATTGTTTATCTATACTTTGTGAACGCAATAGAAAAAAATCATAAGCCATTCTAAATCGAGGATTACTTAGTAATTCTTTCGACTTTTTAGAATTATTATTTTCTAAATGATGCTGCATTAACCAAATATCCTTTACCCGACTTGATAACCATCTTGGCATCATTACCTGTTTAACTTGACTTTTAATAACATCTTCTGAGGCCAAAATCATTAGCTCAACACGAGTCATTTTTTTTATTTTAAGCATATTAAAGCGTTTATTTAGAGAAGACCAAAGAAAAACAGCAAATATAAAAGCTGGCGAAACAGAATTCCCAATTTTTATTCTTTCAGAGGTATTAATAAGAGAGGCAATAATAAAAGAATCCTCTTTAGTTTGAGAAAAAAGATACTTAAGAATACCTAAATTTGATAACTCACGAAAAATCTCAAGTGAATTTTCATTGTGAAATAACTTAATAACTTCTTCATAAAGTCTAGCAGGTGGAACATTTGATATTAGATATGCATTTTTTAAAATTCTGTTATTTAACTTTGAATCAATTGTTGCTCTTAATTTAACCTTAAAACGAACTGCACGAATCATTCTAACTGGATCTTCTTCAAACCTCTCCGATGGATCACCAATCATGTTAATTTTTAATTCTTTTAGGTCATTAAGCCCATTAACATAATCAATCACTTCAGATTTTTTTATATCGAAATAAAGACTATTAACTGTAAAGTCTCTTCTAAAAACATCATCTTTTAGAGAGCCATAATAGTTATCTCTAAGCACCATACCTT
>MDSX01068679.1_pt1 | contig 16358 bp, 17 predicted proteins | sample 811141 | NCBI WGS metagenome assembly MDSX01 (sample SAMN05326642, study PRJNA326480) | marine metagenome | isolation source: seawater | place: Atlantic Ocean: South East | collected 2010 | reverse complement strand
TTCCCGGTCGGAAGACTCCGTAGCAAAAACATTACGCGAGCTTTCGGGCGGCCGAGGAGAGGTAATCGGTCGAGCTTGTGACGTGTTAGACAAGGAAGACTATGAGTCTTGGATCGAAGAAATGGTTGTCCAGATGGGTGGTGTCGATATTTTCATCCCAGGTGTAAGTGCTGGCGGCGGAGCTGATAGCGAACGGAACTGGTGGAAGAACTTTGAGGTAGATGTGCTCTCAACCGTTCGCGGCTGTGAGACAGTTATCCCCCATATGCAAGATAGCGGCGGAGGTGCGATCACCTTTATAACAACAACAGCCTCTGTTGAAACTTTCGGAGGTCCACAAGCATATAACGCTATGAAAGGTTCCTTACTCGTCTACGCAAAGCAACTCTCTCAAGAAGTAGGAAAGGATAAGATCCGCGTCAATTGTGTTTCTCCTGGACCTATCTACTTCGAAGGCGGTTCATGGGAGATGCTAAAGGACACGATGGCAAAATGGTTCTCAAAAATAGAACGAGATCACCCTGAAGGACGTCTCGGAACTCCCGAGGAAGTCGCGAATTGTATAGTCTTTATTTCTAGCCCTGCAGCGAGTTGGGTATCGGGTACTAACATGATGGTTGATGGCGGCTTTACGAAACGCGTTCAATTCTGATCGGATAAAAGTATGGACATCATCCGTAAACAAACTGTCAAACGAAGCGACCCAGAAAAGCATCCTGGCGGCACCCCGCTAGCGAAAGCTCCCCGAATAGACCTTGGCACGGAGATTATTCCTAAGGAGCGGTATACCTCTGTGGAATTCATGCAATTGGAATGGGACAAAATTTGGACGAAGACGTGGCTGTTGGGTTGTCGCGAGGATCAGATCCCTGAGCCTGGTGACTTTATCTGCACAAATATAGGGGCAGAGTCAGTTATTCTGGTTCGGCAAAAAAACGATGAAATTAAAGCGTTTCATAACGTTTGCATGCATCGAGGCAACCGCCTAGCTGATGAAGGCTTATGGCACGCTGAGAGTTTCGTGTGTGGTTACCATGGATGGGAGTATGATTCCGACGGAACTTTCGTTGATATTCCTGACTTAGATACATTCCAACAAGGAAAGCCGCCTTGTAGCGGGCTCGCTGAACTTCCATGCGAAACCTGGGTTAGTTTCGTCTGGTTTAGTCTCAATACGGAAGTTGAACCCCTCGAAGAATACATTGGCGACTTGGTCGGACATTTCGAACCGTATCATTTTGAGCGTATGGCGATGACTCGGTGGGTTACAGCAGAGTGGAATTGCAACTGGAAAGCCGCAGTTGACGCGTTCGCTGAGGCTTACCATACTGCTACTACGCATCCTCAGTTGAAATGGTACTTGGACGATTTTGATATTCAGATTGATCTCTACGACAAGCACAGTCGCTATCTCATTGCTTTTGGGTTGCTAAGCCCACGAGTTGAATCTGTTGGTGAAATTCCTCCACCGTTGAAGTTCTTATTATCGGATGCTGGTATCGATCCGGCATCTTATGAGGGGCCAGTGAATGGGATTCGCGAAGCAGTACAGAAACAGAAGCGCGCCACACAGGAGGAACAGGGTAAGGACTTCTCAGAGCTGCATGATGACCAGTTGACTGACGACTATAACTACTTAGTTTTCCCTGGGGTAACGTTCAATACGCATTCTGATGATTTGATGCTATATCGGCACCGGCCGCATCCCAGCGACCCAAATAAGTGCCTATTCGATGTTTGGATGTTTGAGCTGATCCCCGAAGGTGAAGAATGGCCGGAACTCCCTAAACATGATTTCCGACCTGAAGGAAGCACCAGGTCTCTTGGCTTGGTTATTGATCAAGATGCAGCCAATCTTGCTTCTGTCCAAGCCGGAATGAACAGCGCTGGCTACCCAGGCCTTTGGCTATCAGATCAAGAAATTAGGCTTCGCCATTTCCACAAGACAATTACTGACTTTATTGAAAGCTAACGGAAGGTCCTCAGCGACAGCTCTGGGGTTAGAGGCATATTAGGCAGTTTCTTTCTGAGTTGTTCGTCGAAGTGGTTGATATTTGCGGTATGTCATTGTTCTCCATACCCATTCTGCCGGACCAAAGCGGAAATGAGCGAGCCATAATTTTGACCATATAAGCTGGATACACCACACGCAGAGAATGAAGAGGGCGACACCACCTCGCCCCAAATCGTCTTTATCAAAAATGGCTGAAAGCACCACTACGCCGAAGACTGTCTGGGTTAGGTAATTAGTAAATGCCATTTGCCCAACCGAGCGGACTCGATCATGTATTGGAGTTGATGGCCTTCTATCCCATAGAGAAATAATCGATAAGAATGCTAAGGCGAGTGGGATCGTGGCAACAGTATTCGGCAACTGCCCTATAATCGCAACTTCAGGGTCATAATCGGCTAATGCCTGCCATAGCACTCCAGCAGTTGCCAATGGAAGCCCGAACCCTAGGCCCCACCGAATTGTTTTTTGGTAAAGCGCTCGTTTACTTTTCCCAGAAATGAATCCGGACCGGTAGAGGGCCACTCCGATCAGCATGCATCCTAACGCTCGACACGCTACGTCACCTAGGAACCAGAAACTGACTTCATCACCCATGGGTGCGTCCCCACTCCAAAAACTTCCGAGTTCAGTTTCTCCGCTATTGACAAGATCTTGAGTGATTACTCCATGCAAGATTGTTAAAACGAAAAACCCTATGCCCCAACTGAAGAGGACTCTAGGTGATCTTTTACGAAAGAAGAGGACGACAGGAGCGCAACAAGCGTAGAGGGTGAGAATATCGCCTTCCCAAAGCATTACGTGCGACAACCCAAATCCTAACAATAAGAGGTTTCTCCATAGACTTAAGAGAACTGGTTTTCTTCCTTTCTCAACTGCCCGGTCGGCGAAAAGGACAATTCCAGCCCCAAATAGCATGGAGAAAAGCGCCATTGTTTTCTGGTCGACAAAGATTTCTCCAGCGATACCAATAACCCAGTCGAATGGGTTGTTTGAACCACCGGCGTCAAGATTCTGGTACGCGGAATCTGATATGCCAAAATTGACAGCGTTCATTACTAGTATGCCCAAAGTCGCAAGACCTCGAACCGTATCTAGGTTCGTTATGCGTTCATTTTGTTTTGTAGCTCCGGACCTCATGTGCTGCATTATGCTTCCTTTGCAAGTCCTTCGACAATTTCTGCATTTGGAAGTGCAGATAAGGCATGTGGTGGAACATAAATTTTCCTATTTCGGGATCCGCCTCCAACAATGACTTTCTCACAACCCATAACCCGACTGTCTATCCACAACGGAAGATCATTGGGAAGGCCGAATGGGGTCACGCCACCTAAGGCCATACCTGTGATTTCAGTTGCTTCTTCAGATGAAGCAAATGATGCCTTCTTAGTTCCTAATTTTTTTCTAACGGACTTATTGACGTCAATTCGGGTGGTGGCAAGAACTACACACATTGCATATATCCGTGGTTCTCCTTTGCCTACCACCATGATGGCGTTCGCAGATTCCTCTGGCTTGTAGCCGTAATGCTCGCAGAACGCAGTCGTATCAGCAAGATCAGGGTCGCACTCTATGATCTCATAGCCCACACCGGTGAGATTGAGCGCTTCAAGAACTAAGTCAGCCATCTTTTAACTGGTTTCCTTTCTCCACCCATGTGGGATTTCGGGAAAGCGTGGATCTCGGACCCATGGTATAACGTCACTTGTTTCAACTAACCAATTAAACATCTCATTTCGAAGCTGTTTTACTACCTCATCTAACTCGTTATTCTCGATATGTTTGGATGCCAGCAGGTTTATAGTCTCGGTAGGGTCTTCTATCCGGTTATATAGTTCATCTTGTCCATCATGCCTGTAGATGTAGGACCAGTTCTGTGTCCTAATGCACTCTGCCTTGCCAACTAGGTGAGGTAGTTCATGTTGGATCTCTGACTTGTGCTTATAAATTCCCGAATCCACTTTCTCGAAGAGTTGATGATCGGAAATGTTGAATCCTCCTTCGCTGTAAGCTGCTGAACGGTGAGGGGCAGTGGAGTCGGCGAATAAGCCCGTGAGGGTTTTCCCAAAGTGGGTGTGGGCAGGTTCGGTCTCTGCTAGTTCGAGACATGTTGGCAGGAGATCTACCATTTCAACTTCTCCAAGTACGACTTCACCCTCCCCTACACCGGGCCCAGCCACAATGAACGGATTTCGAACAAGGCTTGGGTCGAGACCGGAAGGCCACTTTTCAACAAGTTGGTAATCTCCTAGGTACTCCCCGTGGTCGCTGAAGAAAAAAGTGGCAGTATTTTCTCCATCGCCGACACTATCGATGGCTGATAGTAGACGTCCGAACTGATCATCGACTCTGCTTACCATGCCGTAATATGTCGCCGCTATCTCAGCTAAATACTCATCATTGAGATCTTGCCATCCGTACCGCTTCCTGTATTCGTCCATAAATTCCGGCTTTCCTTCACCGTCTTCAGGTGAGATTGGAGCTGGCATATCTTTTCTATCATGCATTGAGAACCATGGGTCTTCGACCATAAACGGAGGATGAGGAGCAAGCAAGGGAACCCATAATGCCCACGGCTTGTTGCTGTTTCGCTCCTGAAGCCACTGTATGGCGGTCTGGATAGCGGCCTCATCAATATCTATTCTTGGTTCATCTCCTTGCTTTCCAAACCAGAATCCTCGATATAGGGGGTGATCTTCATCGGTAGTTATTGTTATATCTCTCCACCCCCAAGAGGGCTTAACGAGATTTCCGCAGAAGGTGGTACTTGCCTCGGTAACGCCTGGGGCGAACACATCTCCACGATTTCCTACCATGGCAACGTCGTAGCCGGAATCTTTGAGATAAAGCAATAGGTTAGGTTCCCATGGTTTTAAAAGGTGATCGAGAGTCCGGTGTCCTGCCGTATGTGGATACCAGCCAGTCATCATTGATACCCGGCTGGGGCCACAGACAGAATGCTGCGACCATGCCGAGTTAAACCTGGTTCCACGCTGGGAAAAGGCATCAATGTTTGGTGTTTGCGCCACAACATTCCCGAAGCACCCGAGGGCATCTGCACGAAGCTGGTCAGGCGTGAACAACAGTAAATTAGGACGGGTCATTCCTGCTGCTTTCGGGGAATTGTTTCATCTGGGGATCCTACATCAGCTGCTATCTTTATCGCCTTCTTATAACCTGACCTTAATCTAATAGAATTTTTCTTCTATCCATAAAGAGATTGCTTGAAGATTACCTTTACCGATAAATGACATTGAGCCTATATCTTCGCGCTCCAAGCCAGAGACGACAACAATATCTTCGTTTGCCTTGCCTTCTCCCCAATTTTCTTTCAGTACTTTCCAAACAGAATTAGCGTCAAAATTCCCAAGATCATAATCTGTAATTACTGCATATGGGCTAGGGATCTTTTCGATTGATTCAGCGATCTGCTCTAAGGTACCGGCCGTTTCGACTTCAAGTGTTGGGAATGTATGTGAAACCCAGGTGAGAAACGTTTCCCTCACCAGCTCATCATCGTCGACCACGAGTAGTGTCCGCATTTCATTATTCTTGTGTCTAACGTGCTGATACGGTTCTATGTGGTCACCGCACCATGTCTTTAGGCCATCAAGGTCTCCTTTTGGAACAAACTTGATATGCATTCCTTCTGGGAGTTCCCCAGCTGTTAACTCTCCGCTAGTGAGAAGAAACTGGCCCATATCAAATCCATGTTCTTCGAGTTTGCTCGCAAGAATAAAACCGTCACCAGATTCTGGCATTGCCCAATCGGAAATGACGACGTGGATAGGTTGACTCTCAAAAACTTTTATAGCTTCATCAACCCCAGAAGCTAAAAGAACTTCATTGTCTGGGAAATAAGTACTAATCCATAGTTCTGAGATCTTCCGCACTCCGGGATCATCATCGACGACAAGAATTATATTTCTTTTCATTATTCTGCCGAAGAGTATGAAGCGAGGAGGTCTTTCATTTCTTTAATTGCTCCATATATCATTTCTGCTTTGCCAGCATCCAAAGTGATGGGACTCCCCTCTTCATGTGAGACCTCCCACAACATTGCTATTGCAGCAGTGTGTGATGTCAACTTATGTATGATTTGCTGCTTACTTGTAGGCGTATCCACTGTGTTCAACTCTCTCTTTCTCTCTCGTAATCTACAACTTTAGAATCCTGTGATAATAGGACTTGAGTCCCTTCTCATGGGTTGGTGCTGGCTCTTCTATCTCAGCCTAAGTAGGTTTGTCTTTAATATCTTCGAGAAGAGCAGTTATGTAAGTTTGATCAGGGCTTTCCTCATCGATTTGCGGTGTTTTAAAAAAACGAATCCACCAGCGTTGAGAGTTTCCAAACGCGATTTCTTCTTTCGCTATAGATTGCATCCGGCGCCATAGAGCAACAACTCCTAGAAGCAAAAGAGCAACCACCAATCCGATAAGTGCCCAGCCCCAGATAGCTACCCCAACCAATACTTCCCTACTTTCATTTCCAGGCTGAACAGGATCTACCAGCAGTATTTATTGTCAAACTCATACTCGCACATTTTACGCTTACGTAATCGAAGTTTCCAAGCCGCTTACAGAAATGGCACTCTGAACTGGGACTTTAGGAGACTTGGTAGCTCGCAAGTCTCTCGGTACAATGTAGATATGAGTCAAATAGGAGATAGCGCAGTTAACGAAGATATGAAGACAGCTCAGCCATTGGATTCTTCCTGGCGCTATACGGAGCTCTGGCCAAAGGCTAAGCGTAAGGCGAGAGATCTTAGTTTCACAAGGATGTTCGTTCTCCCTGTGATTTTTGGCGTCTTTGCGATAGTTGCAGTGATGCTGGTTATTTGGGCTATAGATATCTTGGTGTAAACAACTAATCATTCGATTTTCTGTCTTCGGCTCATCCTAGGGGTACAGTTTGGAGCTTTTAGCCTTTCTACCCGTAGCACTAATCCGCTTTCTATGTTTCAGTGGCGTTGCTTCGAAGTTCGTTTAACTAGCCAGCTCTTTTTATAGACTGGCAGCATGGCCCAAAGCCCTGAACTTGATCACCTAATAGCGGCAATGTCTAGATACGTAATAGACCTGCCGCGTGCAATTGCTATTCACCTTCCAAGAATCAAAGATGGAGAAGTTCACGATATTGAATTTATCTGGGGGAATAAAAGTTTTCAGTCATGGAGGCCAAACCCGCTCCAAGAAGGTGATCTAGGTTCAGCTACCAGAAAAAACTTTAATGAGCTGTTACCCCACTTAAATAAAGCCTGGTTTGATGGACAGGCGATTCAATTCTTCGTAAGTTCTCAAAAATCAAACGCACATGATATTGAAATCGAAACTATCTGGTCCAAGGCTGAAGACGTCATCGTCGAGTGGGGAGATGAGATAAATTCCAAGATCCAACATGGTTCTGCTATTGAAGCTGAACGGCATCGAAGACTTATGGATGCTGTTGAAGCTGAACGTGATTCTTTCGTGCAAGAAATTCACGATAACGTCCTACAAGATCTTCACGTTTTAACGATGAACATGGCATCGAAATTGAATCCTAGTTTAGATAAAGATCAACTCTTATCTGAATCTTGGAACCTTCAATTAGCTCTGCAAAAAATTCAAAAGGATCTCCGGTCTCTACTTACCCAAGAACAGCAACGGACCGCATTATTATCTGTAAGACTTTTCTCGCTTGGGGAGACATATTCTAATGAGACTTTTACTACCAGCGTGACGATCGACCCTGATTCGAATATCGACACTTTGGGAAACGATATTCAGAACGAACTTTTCTATGTCTGCAAGGAAGCGGTCTCAAATGCATTAAAGCACTCCAATGGAAACAAAGTCGACCTATCAGTTGGTATTGAATCTTCTACCGGGGAAATTCAGCTAACCGTCCAAGACAATGGCGACGGGATGGAAGATGTCACTCTGAGATCATCTGGAACCCAGAATATGGAGAAGCGTATGAAGCGTATTGGTGGGACTTTTTCTCTAGTGAATGCCGAAGTAGGAGGGTTACGAGCACGCGCCAGCGTAAGTGACCCAGACCAAGAATAGAGATAGAATAAAGCAAAGCGCATTTAGATTTCATGAGAATCCTTCTCGCTTTAGAGGCTACAATACAACAACTAGGGCTACTCTTCACTTGAGCAACAAAAGAGGTTTCCGATGGCAGATTCAGATATGAGATTAAAGGTTCTTGTTGTTGATGACCATGCAATAACTCTCGCTGGACTCGAAGGATTATTAGCTCAACATCTAGGGGAAGGCAGCGAAGTATCCAGTTGCTCTGATACTTCTGAAGCACTTGAGGCGATACTTGAACAGAGACCCGACATCGTTGTTTGTGATCTTGATTTCGGAAGTGAACGTACTGGTGGATTCAGCCTTGCACAAGCAGCTTGGGAAGCAGAATCTTTATCAAAGTTCATCATGTACACCGGCGCTGATACAAATCAGGCTGCGCTCTTAGGGGATGCAAGGAATCTTGTCGGAAAGAATATTTTTGCGATTGAATCTAAGGTCAATCCAACAGATAGCCTTCTCGAGACAATTGCTAAAGTTACTGAAGGCGTCCGGCCTTATGACAGTTTCAGCGTCCGCGTTGCTAAATCCCAACTTCCTGAGGACGACTTACGAACCATTGAGTCATTCAGCTCGCTCACCGAACGCCAAATAGAAATAGTCGCCGCATATGCAACACACGATGACAGAAAATCTGTTGCAGAAACGCTCGGCGTTTCAGACTCTACTGTGAAGAATTCTATTAGTAGGATATTGCAAATCTTCAATGTGGATTCAATGCGAACTGTTGTCGCTAGGTACAAAGACTATCAAGATATTCTCTCTCGCTTAGGAGCTTCGTAGACCCTAAAGAAAGTTGCACTCAATGGTGGATATACCTCAAATTGCGCCTCCCTCTGAATTTGGAAGAGAGACGTTCGATAGGATGAAAGCTATTCCGCCCTACGATTTTAACAGCTATGGGGAAGGCTTGTGCCGGAGGCGTATCCGGCTGATCAACGAATCAGAAACTGGTACCATCGGGGAACTTGAAGATGACTTCCATCATTTTCGAGTTGAGCTAACCCACGATACAGACAAAGTTCTTTCAGTATCGGGACTAGTGCTACGAGCACCTTGGTCCACCTGCTCTGAGGCAGATCTCCCTCTTCAGAAAATTGTAGGGAGGCCGCTTTCTTCAGATTCAACCGCAATCGGAAGTTATGCTACCCCTACAAGCAACTGCACGCACCTGTTCGATCTAACTGGTTTAGCTATCTCCCATTCAATGCAGGATAATCCTATATGTCAGTATGATTTGATGGTTACTGATCCATCCGATGAGGAGCAAGAACTCAGACTATGGAAAAACAACGAATTGCTCCTTGATTGGGTTATCAGGGAAGGTGTCATTATTTCTCCAAAAGATTGGGAGGGAGTGTCCCTAGTGGGGAAATTTATTGCTTGGGCTAAAGACAATCTTGATCCTCTTACAGCAGAGGCTGCAATTGCTTTGCGAAGAATGACCCATATTTCTACTGGGCATGGGATAAATCTAGATAAATTGGAGAATGGGCCGGAGCATACAGATGGGCCAATTGGTCGGTGTTACACCTACTCTAATGAAGTCCTTGTTCGTGCGAAACGAATGAGAGGGACCGTTCGAGATTTTAGGAAGGATGAGCACGCGTCCTTAATGCTCTCTGATATGGAAGCAAGAGGCAATCCTGACTGAGCAGTTTTAAGCCTTATCGGCTCCTCGTTCCTATAACTTCTTGGCCGAATTGCTCAAGGCGCTCAAATCCGCCAGGTCCCGCAAAGAAGAATGCTGGGACCATGACCCTTCCGACTCCCGCATCCTGAAGTCGTTCAACCCCTTCGGAGTGATCTTCGCCTGGAAGAGCCGCATAATGAGCATGAATTTCAATTTCAGCGGGATCACGGTCGAAACTTTCAGCTGATTGGCGTACTTGCTGAATCAGATTTTGCAATTCATCGAAATCACCCGTTCCTGGATAGTATCCGTCTGCAAGTTTTGCAGCCCTTCGAACGGCAACTGGAGTATCACCACCTACAAGTATGGGCACATGTTCTTGAACGGGTCGTGGCGTGCAAGTGACAGGCTCGAAGTCGACGAATTCCCCATGAAACTCGACATCAGTTCCGCCCCACAGTGCTCGCAACGCTTGGACATACTCGTCAGTTCGTGCTCCTCTTCGCTCCCACGGAACCCCAAGGGCCTCAAACTCTTCTTTAAGCCACCCCACACCGATGCCTAATTCAACTCTCCCGCCTGATAAGTAATCAAGCGATGAGATTTCCTTCGCAAGAACTAGTGGGTTACGTTGAGGAAGAATCAGGATACAAGTCCCAAGCCGAAGAGTTGGTGCGATTGCAGCAACGTATGCAAGCCAAATTAATGGATCATGAATCATTGTGTCTTTTGTTGCTGGCACTTTCCCATCACTCGTATAGGGGTATTTGGATTCAATGGAAGATGGGAAGATCACATGTTCACCACCCCACACTGATTCAAAACCTACTTTTTCAGCTATCTGACATATTTCTAAAGCTGTATCACTTTCCGTACCAGCACTACTGGCAAAAGCTAAACCGAATTTCATTATTCCCCCATTTTATGTCTAGAGGTTTTTTATCTTAGCCTTTGGTTTTCGTAGAAGAAGAATCGGCGTGCTTCGGAGATACTCTCGGTATATGGGGTCATCCCCCCATCGCTCATTAGCTCTCCTTTCGAGAATCGGGATACCACTAATGCGTGTCAGCAGAACAAAAACAAAGATTGGAGAGATAAGAGCTACCCATCGCCAACCAGAGAGAAGAGGAATAGCCACGACCGCAATACCGATCCACAGAAGTATCTCTCCAAAATAATTTGGATGTCGAGACCATGCCCATAGTCCGGAGTGGATGAAAGAACTTGTATTTTTTGATTCAGAACGGAACTGCGTTTTTTGACGGTCGGCCACGATCTCCATAAGGAACCCAACCCCCCACAGCGCTACGCCTACTCCAGCAAACCATCCGAAAGACTGGCGCTCCATGCTGGTGATAACTGCCAATGAACAGCTTCCTGTAACTAGAACCCACAAGGCTTGGAGAGACCACCATGAAAAAAACGTTCCAGGGTGGTGTTTGATGGTGTCGAACCTTCCATCACCTCCAGCCTTTCTGGCACGGAGAAAAAGGAACGAACCTAATCGAACCGCCCATACTCCAACCAGTATGCTAACAACGGTTGCGCGCAGGTCTAAATCTGAACTTCCAACTAAAGCGACAAGTATCAACGTGAGATGCGTCAGTGAACCCACCAAATCAAAGTAGTGCTCAGTTCGTTTTAGATACGACGGGACAAATGCCAGCCAATTGATCGCAAAAGCAGCGCCAGCACATAGTACAACCGCTGGAACACCTCCGACTTTGGAACTGCCGTCACTTAAGGCAATAGTTAGAGCTAGTCCTAATCCGATTGTTAGAACCACAGTAATGAAAGCCAACCTTTGATGTTTGTTCATCTTCTCAGACTAGCTTTCAGTCACCATCAGTGAGTATTTTTACCCGCAACATAAGGCTGCTAGCGTAACCGGTACAGCACGAGCAAAGGGCTTAATTATGATCATCATCACAGCAACATTTACGCTGCTAGACCCAACTACGCAGAATGAAGCAATTAAGAAAGCCACACCTCTTCAGCAGGCCACACGCGACAATGAACAAGGCTGCCGGTCATATGTGTTCTCCCCGGATCCTTGCGAAAACGACCGTGTCATCGTATTTGAACTCTGGGAGGACCAAAAGTCGCTTGCGGATCATTTCGATCATCAGAATTACTTCAATATGGGTTCGATGTTTGGAGAAGTAGGTCTTGCTGGCGCCGAAAGTAGAAAGTGGAGAGTTACCGCCAGCGAACCGGTCTACGATGACACACCTAAAGCTCGTGCGGACTTTTTTACCTGCGGCGAACAGCTCCCTGAGGACCCTATCATTATTGCCGGATATATCGATTTACATGATGCTTCGGAACGATCGGACTTGCTTTCCGATTCTGTTCCTTTTCAACTAGCTACCCGAAATGAGGAGCCAGGTTGTCAAATGTATGTTTTCTCTGCAGATCCATGTAGGGACGAGCGAATAGAAGTCGTGGAAATATGGGACAATATGGAGTCACTTACAGCGCATTTTGATCACGAGAATTACTTCAATATGGGAAATCTGATACGTTCAACATCTGGACGTGACTCTAATCACCGCAAATACCGCTGTGATTTCAGCGAACCTGTCTATGACGATTCGCGGAGAGCTCGGGCGGATTTCTTTACCTTGTAATATTTTCAATAGCTTGCGCCAGCGAGCTAACTGTTCGTTCTATGTGCTTAAGCTTGTCCAAGCCAAAGAGGCCGATTCGGAAAGTTGAGAAATCCTCTGGTTCTCCACATTGCAGCGGGACACCACCAGCTATCTGAAGTCCTTGTGCTTTAAATTTACTGCCATTTTTGATATCAGCATCAGTGGTATAGGAGACGACCACACCAGGTGCTTCATACCCCGCTCCGGCGACACTGGGATAGTCGTGTTCTTGAAGGAGGCTTCGAACCTGCTTCCCCAACTCATGCTGGGCATTTTTCATTTCTAGGAAACCTAGTTTTTTAGTTTCGAGCATCACATCACGAAAGTTACGAAGGCCATCTGTCGGCATAGTTGCATGATAAGCGTGTGCCCCCTGCTCGTAGGCTGACATGATCTCTCTCCATTTCTTAAGATCGCATGAAAAACTCGAACTTGATGTTGTTTCTAACAATTCGACTGCTCTTGGGCCCATCATTACAAGACCACAGCATGGAGTTCCGCTCCAGCCTTTTTGTGGAGCGCTTATTAGGACGTCGACCCCACAGTCTTGCATATCGACCCAAATAGTCCCCGATGCAATACAGTCAAGAACAAAAATCCCTCCTACAGCGTGCACCGCATCTGCAATCCTCGAAAGATACTCGTCGGGAAGAATCATCCCCGCAGACGTCTCCACATGCGGAGCAAAAACGACTTTAGGCTTTTCAGATTCTATTTGGTGGACCACTTCTTCTATAGGGCAGGGAGCGAACGGGGATTGGTGTTCGCTGCGTTCTTGTTTCGCCATACAGACAGTATGTGATTTAGGTATATTTCCAGCTTCGAAAATTTGCGTCCATCGGTAACTAAACCACCCATTTCTAATCACAAGGACATGTTCATCAGAAGCGAACTGTCTGGCTACAGCTTCCATACCAAAAGTACCGCTTCCGGGAACTACAGCTACCGAATCAGCGTTGTAGACATCGCTTAACGTACCTGAGATATCTTTCATAACATTCTGGAAAGATTCCGACATGTGATTTACAGCTCGATCGGTGTAAACCACTGAATATTCGAGTAAACCGTCTGGGTCAATGTTTGGAACTAAACCTGGCATATTTTCTCTTTTCTTTATCTAGACCCAGAATAGCCCAGTGGTCATTCAACGGATCAACTAGAGGGGAACTCCTGTTGAACCATTTGTTCGCTCAGAGACCATAGGGCTTTCGCTGTGTCCTCGTTGTAAATATACGGGAGATAACCATTTTCACTGGGGTTACCACCTTCGACTCCAACTTTGCAGTCGCCCAGATATGCGCCGTTGTTTTCTTCAAGGTCATCTGTGGTAGCGGCCCATACTTGGGTAGCTGCTCCCGCTTCCATAGATTTGAAAGGCAGCCCTCCTGTCTCCTTTGCTTCAGCCGACGACGTAGACCGTGCTTTGACGCGCTCAACCATCTCTTCCATGAGTTCTGGAGTCAAGTGACGTCCAAGTTCAGTGAGAATTACGCCCGGGTGAACAGCGAAGCTTCGTATTACGTCTCCATATCGTCGGACAATTTCACGAGTGAAGTGTATATTAGCGCTTTTGCTTCGGCCGTATGATTCCCACGCGTTGTATTCACTTGTTTCAAAATTCGGATCATCAAGGCTCACGTCTGAATGCGTATGCCCCGCAGAAGAAAGATTTATGATCCTTGGATTTTGACCTGATCGAATCGCGGGCATTAGGAGATTTGTAAGTAGAAAATGTCCAAGATGGTTTGTGCCAAATTGCATTTCAAATCCATCCTTTGTTGTCATGAATGGGCAGGCCATTACCCCTGCGTTATTAATTAAGACATCGATAGGAGCAGCTTCTTGCAGGTACTCCTCAGCATACGACCGGATGCTTGATAGGTCAGCAAGGTCAACTAAACCTGTTTGGAGGTCAGTAGTTGGCACGGATGTCCTAATGCGATCTGCAGCCGCATCAAGCTTGTCAGAATTTCGAGCCACCATCGTTACTTTTGCCCCAGCGCTACTCAAAGCCCGAACAGTCTCTTCGCCAAGCCCACTGGATGCGCCTGTTACCATGAAGTGCCGGCCTTGAAGACTCACACCTTCCAATACTTCATCTGTCGTTGTTTCTGCTCCGTAAATCTTCATCTGCCCCTCCAAGAGTTGTTCAGTAATGCCATCAGACTATAGACCACGTAACCAAATCAAAAGCCCAAATCCTTTTTCCTAACTCCTCGCTAGTGAGCGACTTCAGGTACCTTATAGATATGGCAGGAAAAGGTATTGAAAATTTAGTCAATGAGGTGAAAGCGACCATTGAGGAGCTGTCTGTTGAGGAAGTAAAGCAGGAAATTGCTGAAGGTCGTTCAATATTAATAGATGTCCGCGATTTCCGAGAGCGTTTACTTCAGGGAAGTATCCCCGGAGCTATCTCTGCACCACGGGGGATGTTGGAATGGTGGGTTGATTCTTCTAGCCCCTACCATAAAGAAGAGTTTTCGCCCGACCATCGCTATGTTCTTTACTGCTCACTCGGATGGAGATCTGCCTTAGCCGCAAAGACAATGAAAGATCTGGGTTACGAAAATATTGCCCACCTCGAACCGGGTTTTACAGGTTGGGTTGATGCTGGAGAAAGCGTGGAGGAAATCACCTCAGGCGGCAAGTGGTTCAATACGAAGCAAGACATAGCTGTATCCTTAGATCCCTCAAGTAGCGGGGCTGGATGAACAATAGCGAAGACCGTATGAAAGCCCCATTCAATGAAGCCTCATTTGCATGTTTCGATTTTGAAACTACAGGTTTTTCGCCAAAGAGAGACAGGGTAATAGAAGTCGCAGTAGTAACCGTCACTCACGGTACGGTTGGTCCTAGTTGGACTTCCCTCATTAATCCTGGAGATGACGTAGAACTTGGCGCTACTCACATTCATGGAATTAAGCGCGACTGGATTCGTAGCGCTCCAAGTTTCGCCGAAATCGCCGGAACTCTGTTTTCGCTTCTCGATGGCAAGGTTCTGGTCGCCCATAATGCGAATTTCGACCTTGGGTTTCTCCGTTCAGAAATGTCACGAGCTCAGCTTTTAGCCAAGGGAACTTTATTTCCACATTGGGATACTATGAAGGCAGCTGATTTCGCCCCGTCACTGCCCGCTTCACGAAAACTCGTAGATGTAGCTGCTGCGTTTGGAGTGGAAATCGCCAATGCCCATCAAGCTTTGGATGATGCGCTTGCCGTTGCTGAAATCGTTGCTGAAGTAACAGAGACTATTGGTAGTTCTATAAGTTTTAATACGTTCTCTGGCCCTGATGAGAATTTCGAATCATGTGCACCAGTTCATCGGCCAAATATATGAATCTGGCAAGATATTAGGGGTACAGCAAAGGGTTCATTGGACTGTCAACTTGATCTCCAGGCAGCTGCCCTCCAAGCCAAATTTTTAGGTCGAACTCCTGCAGAGGAGTTGGTTCTAGGATCTCTGTTCCATCTGCTACAAAGATCACGGTCATGACAGGTCGAGCTTTTAGCGTCGTGTTTGGCCCAGCCCGATGAAGAGTCCACCCTGCATGGAACGTCGCATCACCTGGCTGCATAGGCCCATAGGTTTCTTCAGAAATGGAATTCTCACTTACCCATTGGGTTATTTTTTGATGCGACTCATCTGAGATTACTCCGGCGTCAACATTGCCGGCTTTGTGCGATCCGCTAGCAAAATACATAGATCCGACCTCAGGTGGTATTTCAACGAGAGGCATCCACATCGTTACCGTATTACCGCTCTTAAGGGGCCAATACGTTTGGTCTTGATGCCAAGGCGTGTAACCCCCGTTGGGTTCTTTGAGGAGATACTGATCGTGGTAAAGCCGAACCCTGTCTACGCCAAGCAACGAGGCCGCTACTTGCGCAAATCGCTTTGAGAAAACGAAGGACTTACACATCGAGTTTCTCTGCCATAGGTTATGAACTTGAACAAAAGCTCTACCGTAGGTGTCTCTTTCCTCTAG
>MDSX01073604.1_pt1 | contig 16363 bp, 24 predicted proteins | sample 811141 | NCBI WGS metagenome assembly MDSX01 (sample SAMN05326642, study PRJNA326480) | marine metagenome | isolation source: seawater | place: Atlantic Ocean: South East | collected 2010 | reverse complement strand
TGGCCTGAGCCTTTGCCTGAGCCTTGGCCAAAGCATTGGCCTGAGCCTTGGCCTGAGCCTTGGCCAAAGCATTGGCCTCGTGTAGCGAAGTTTTGAAAGGAGTAAGCAGCAAACCCAAAACATCCCCACGGACATCTGGAAATGCACGATAACCTGCCAGTGAAAATTTGTTTATTTTGTTTCTATGCTGGTTTATAAGTTGCTTTGCCAACTGCCTTTTTTTGTTGTCCGTCACATTTTTGTATGTACCCACTTTTTTGATCATATCTGATACCAATTCAGCGTCTGGTATTAATGATTTGTTATACATACTATTGAACATTGTCACAATTTTTTGTATAACAACATGTAATATTTTTTTTGCTGGCGATTTCCAAAGGGAACGGTCGTCCGATCATTCCCAATTCAACGTGGCGAACGCAGGCAGGATCACGGTGGGCAGTATTAGCGTGATCCTGCCAGCGTTTGTTTGAAAGATTCGTGGGCTATATTGTACCCCACACCACCCGGCTTCCACACGCGGTGCACCGACTCGAAATAGTGGGCCTTTAATACTTGGCCAGCTTTGAACAATCCCCGTATCTGCTTCCATCGTCGGTGACCCCTTGTGTACGGCACAAACAAGCTCCACGGGTACGAGTGGACCGCGATGTCACAGATTGGTATACCGTTGTATCCCCCGTTGTAAAGGTCGGCGCCGTGTCGAAGAAGCACCAGTAACATTTCGTCCGAGCACTGGTTTTGGACCGCGTCCCACAGAGGGGACACCCCGTAGTAGTCCAGCTCATGCACACAGGCGCCCGCCTGTATGAGCGCCTCCAGCAAGGCCGGGTTGTCGGTGTTATACCTCACGGCAACATGCAAGGAAGTGCCGTAGTACTCTCTGTAACAAGAATGATCGTTGAGATCCAAGTCACACAACTTTTGCAACGCCCTAATGGCCCCTAAACTACCACGGCGGATCGCCGTGTGTAAGCACTCCAACCTATAATCCATACACAAAGGGGGGATTTTTACCCTTAAATATGTCGAATATTTTGATTTTACGGGCGCGCGGACTGCGGCCTGACTGGCAGTCTTCTGGAAGTGTTCACGAAGATACCACTGGGAGGTTGGTAAGGAGTTCCGAGGCGACCCGTAAACGGACGTGGTGTGGGGGCGGTGGTGGGCCGTTCCCGTGTCACTCGACTTGTGAAAGCTCTGCGTTCGTTGTTTCGTTTGTGACCGACGTTTGTCGCTCTTTTGACAAGCTCGTTCCACCTCTTGAGGGACGAGGGGGATAGACCACCTATTACCTTAGCTGGTGCGTAACTCAGCGGCCAATTCGGCATCACCATAAGAGTAGATAACCATGAGAGCAAGAGTTTTGTCTCTGACCACAACAGTGTATGCTCTGTGCTGGTACGAAGTTTCGTTATATTGTGTTCATTTATAAGGTATTTTACAAGGCCATTCATCGCATTGTGCAGTGCCTTCCCCCTTGTCGTCATATCAAATTTCATAGGATGTATGTCTTTGATTAACTTGTTAGCAATTTGCCCCTTAGCTTTATTGTGTATCACACTCAAAGTATCTGGGTTCAAGGCCTTTGCCAAATTTTCTAACAATTTGGTATCTTGGGCCTCCTGGTCGTTTCGAGCAGCCACAAGCGCTCTGACTCGTGGCATCGCGTTTTTTGGCGGGTGGCCGCCATCTCTTGTTACGTTCAAGCAATATTTTGCCATACCGCGCTCTAATATGTTTCGATGTCTTGCGGTACCAGAAAGCATTTTCGGCGACTCATTGCTATGAACGAACAGGAAGGCGTCAGCAAGGCGCAAATAAAGATTGTGCAGCTTTGTTCTCAAGGCGTGGACGTACGCTTCTATCTTTGCCCAATCGTTGCGCCGATGCCTGTATCCGTTGTGATATTTTTGAAAATCACTGATTTTTTTCATCATTTCTTTCGCTCTGTTTAGGGTAATTGCGACATGGTCGTCTCGACATGCCTCCCCGATGGTATTGAGACATTCCCGTTCAGATGAGCGAAGATTCACAAGGTAATCCTGTACCACCTTCAATGGGCTCAAATACTTTTTCAACTCCTCGCTGTTGTTTATCTGTGCGGTGGTGTACGGTGTTACTTGCAACGGGTTTCGGACCCACTTGGGCGGTTGGGAGGGGCAGACCTTAGACCCCGCAAGCGCTTTTGCAATAATCCGTATCCATTTTTTTCGGGATTTTGGGTTCTTTGGTGGGTTTGGTGATGGTATAGGATTTGTTTGGGAGGTGGTACACTCACCACGAAACAGTCTGCTAGGTCCCTGTTGACGTATCATTCTTTGTACACATATTTTATTCCTGTTATGGCGGATTTGACAAGGTTTTCAGCATACAATCGTACTCTTTCACCAAGTCTTCGCGATTTTTTTTTATTTTTGAGACGATAGCCTGTGTTGCCCTCTCGAGTCTGTCCAAGTCCACCGCTTCCATCTTTACCTTTTCATACTCCAGCAGACCAACCCGCATAATGTGTCTCCTTAACAGTGGACCTGCCATGAGAAATGTTTGGTCATAGATTGGGGCTATTTCGTACATGATATTGTCACCATCATCAAGCGACATCCTTTGCGTCTGATGGGGCTTTATAATTCCGGATATATAACTCATTACAGAAAAGAGGCGTTTCCCTTGTAGTATGCTTCATCCACCACCAATGTACCATCTGAGACACTAACGTACCATTCCTGATCCCTATTCAGCTTCAATAGGTTATCAGAACGCCTAACAGGCCAATTCCCTTTCAGAGTCTGCCAGTGCATCGCACTGCAAACCATGTGTGCTATGTTCGCAACATCTTCTCCACATTCCGACATGGAAAACGAAAGTTTTATGTGGCACGGATCACCAGTGTCCTCCAGGGTCATGGAGGTTATTGGTAATGTGGAACAGTTCACAGACAACACATGCTTCACGTCGTCCACGAACCCTTGGCGCAGATAATACTTTTGTGCGTACTGCGTATCGCCCGTTGACTCGTGGTATAGATTCAGGGTATACTTGTACCTCACACAGTGCTGTGTGGACAGAAAGGTCCCCATGCCCTCGGCAAAAGTGCCTACGTTCGGGGGTAAAAGTACTTGCACAATTCCCACTTACACTCTAATACGGTCATGTTTTGTTGTGGTATAGGTCGCTTTTGTTCGCATTTCCCATTCATCGTTGGTGCCTTGCCATTTTGGTGTTGTTGTAGGTTATTAGTGTTTGTGCTCATGTTCTTCATTATGGGCGTTCTTCTATTGCCTAGCCATGGTAGTCTCCCTGGTTGCCTCCTTGGTTCCTGTGTGTGACTTTCTTGTTCTACTATCCCTAAACACTGTTTCAATTCAGTCTGATAACATTGATGTAAGCCAACCTTTATATCATAATTACTTGGACCTGTCTTACAACCTGATGTTCCGCCACCTGTAGCTTGTCGCAAACCTGTATTGGCAGCTGCTCGTCTCGGTGCGACTTTTTTTTTTACTGCCTCCAAGTGCTTATTATAGTTGTTTATTTGGGATTTGTTTGCAGACATCTTTGCTTTTGGAGGGGGAGGTGGACAGGGCTGTGCAGTGGACGCAGTGAACGGTGGAGGTGGCGGTTTGGGTGCAGACAACTGTCCTTTTGTAGGGGGTGGTGGAGGAGTCGGTGGAGGTGCCAGTCCGCTTTTTTTTTTTTGACTCACAGGTTGTATGGTAACGGCAGGTGTTTCCATTGTTGGATGTACACAATAAAATAACTTCAGTATCTCCCTTTTCAACTCTACCTGACCCAACTTGATCTTGATTTTCGCTCCGAATCCTTATAAGTTCCTCCTTTTTGACTGCTGCTTGGTGACAGCGGCACACAAAAAAGTATCTCGGCATCCCAACCACCCAAATTTAGATCCAACGGATGATATTTACCTATATTGCTAGAATTGTCACACAAAAGGGGGGGGGTGACATACAAAGAAAGAAGTTGTAAAAAGTAATTTCAGAAAATATTGAAAGAAAAAAGAATAGAATAAACCACAGATCCCGTGACCACCTAGGTCCCCCCCCCCTTTTTGTGTTACGCTTTTCAGCAACCTGGGATTTAAAAACAATTTGAGGGGAAACACACACACAAAGATGTCGGTTCGCACCTCTTCAGGTGGGAGAGTGTGTATAACGGACAGCCTCTGTAGTGCGTCCAGCTCCCTGACGAAAAAGAGCGCTAGAACACTATGGTACCGGATGAAGAAAGGTAACCGTGTTCCGGGAAGTGTGATGCAGCGAGTCGAGACGTTGGGCAACGCAAAGAAGGTGGATTTTTGCGACCCCGGTGACCTGGTACCCATCCTAGACGCGGCAAAGAGGAGTATGGACAGCGAGAAGCGTGACCGCCTGCTGCATGAGCTGGGTGCCAAGCCCCTCCAACGTGTGTGCACGAAGAGCTACGTCTGCCCACAAGGGGCAATCCGTCTTACCCAGGATAGCCCATCCCGTGCGAGCTTGTACGACTTCCTCCAGGTTCTGTGTGGGTGGTGCGACGAGGAGGTGGAGGAGTGGCTATCCAGCAGGAACGTGTTGGGGGGTTGTGGCGACTACGTCTTCGAGGGCAGTGAGTACGGCTCCCCTGTGATAGGGGGCAACCATGCCGTTGATATCATGAACAATATGCCAGGAGAGCAAGCGGGGACGTTCCGGAGGGATTTTGGGGCCCAGTTCGTGGAGAGGCTGGGGGGCAGCACCACACACATCCGGCGAGACGACGAGTTGTCGCGGTTGTTCGACTGCGAGGGTGCAACGATCCGCCTGACTGGTGAGACCCCTAACCGCGCCGCTCTGCCCGACCTCATCCAGGCAGTATGCAAGATGAGTCGCTCGCAGGCGTATACGTGGCTGTGGCGGTCGAGGTCATCCGAAGACGGGGGTTTCGAATTCCTCGCGAATTGTGACACGTTCCAATTCGCGGGTCCCGGACGCCCCACCCCTGTGGTGGACGCACGCACCGCTGTGCAGGTCATGAACCACCTGCCTGGCACCCGCGCAGCCGAATTCCGCGCTCGGACGGCGGACGTTTTCGTGCGGTACCTGGGTGGAGACCCCGCGTTGTTGGACGAGGTGGTTCGCAACAATCAAATACAGCAGGCGGCGGAGCCAAACGACCCTGTGCGTTTCTTCGGGCAGGACACGCCGAATTTGGTGGAAATACAGAAGGAGATGGCAGAGCATAGCCACCGTTTCCATCTGGAGTTGATTGACCGTTTGGTGGACAAGTCGAATCGGCACCACCTTCAACTGATGGATAAAAGCAACAAACACCAGATGGAGATGATGGAGCGGAGCCACAAGCAACAGTTGGAGTTGATGAAAAGGTGCACGGCGAGTTTCCAGGTGCCTGTGTCCGTACAAGAGAGGGGTTGGTTCACCCTCCACAATATCTTGGAAGCGGTTGACAACAAACGACTGACTTACGAGATACTGGAGTCGCGGTTCAAATCATCGCGGTGCACCAAACGTGTGGTCAAGGAGGGTTTGGTGAATACGTACGACCCGTACCAGTACGAGGAGATGTACCACTTCGGAAGGACGTACTAAAAGCCAATCGTGTTGGGCGTGGTGTTCTCCCCACGTGTGGTGGTGGACACGCTTCGGGCCATTGGGGTGGGGAGACTTGAGGCGTCCCTGAGATACCCGAAATGTTGTTCCACTGACGTGGCAACTTGGGACATGGCGGTATCCACAACGTGTTTGTTCAACCCCCTCAATTGCTCAACCTCGTTACCGTCGATATTCATTGACCTTGAGACAAAGACGTAGCGCATAAGCATGAGAAGATCCTGTTTGCGCTGCCTTCCGATGGCAATACCTGTGAGCATGTGGAACTCACCAATGATTCTTGTTTGCAAATAGTGCGTATTGACGTCCGAGAAGAATGCCAGCGACAGTTTGGATTCGCACACGCCCAACGTGTCGTGTAAGCTCTTGGTATATGCAACTGACGACATCTCACTGGTGGGGGAGCTTTTGACGGGGGGCATGTGCATCACACGTTGGAAGTCGGTGGACATGACAATATTAATATATATGGTGTATATATAATAATGCCAACTGAGAAAAACGAGTATTGCTGGACGGCGCTGATCATAGTGGTATTTGTCGGGCTCATCCTCACCATTGGTGGGTGGTACATAAAGAAGGCGTTGAACCTAGACTCCAGCAGTTCTGTCATTGCTATGGGGATGATGTATATAACAACCCTTTTGCTGATCAAAAGTTTCCCATTTATGACCGCTCGCCAGACCAATCGGGGTGTAGAGCCTCCACATTGCTACAACAAACCAGGAATGGACTGGTTGTCCCTGTTGGTGATGTTCGGGGTGCTTCTGTTTTGCAAAGTGGTGTTACGGCACTCGTCGACATATTCGTTGGGTCAGAACATGCACATTGACACCACGGTTCTACTGATGATGTTGGGGTACATACTGCTGTTCATCATAAGCCCACCTATGCAGGATGGTACACGTGGGCCCATCATGCCATGGTTTCAGAAACATGTGAATCGTTACAAAGAGGAGATTAGAACCAACATTTAAAATACTGTGGTGTATATAAAGATGTTTGTCAACCCACAAGTCATCACCAAGCTACAACAACGTGCAGCTGTCCACAATGACCTGTACGGGTGTTCAAGGGGGAGATCCCTGTTCGTAGTCGGAGTTGTGGTACTATCCTACTGGTTACTATGCCGTGTCAACCGTCCACCTCAATACCCAAAGTATTGAGAAGGGTCTGGCTCATCAGCCGGTTACCACTGTTGCTTTCCATTCGTTTTTGGCGCTTCAGTCTCAAGCTGTCCGTCTTCCCAATGGCCGTTGCCTTAGAAGCGTTTTTTATCTTGTTAGCCGCCACCTCCAACGGGTCGACATCGGACTGCTTCTTCTTGGTGGGCTTGGGCACGAGTGGTGGCGTGGCAGCCGAAAGTTGGGAGCTGCAGATGTCGAGTGTCACCACGGGTGCGACGGTTTTGAGGCACTGGAGTCGGTTTGCACGGTACTGTGAGATGGTCATACACCCCCCAAACTTGGCCAATTGGGCGGTGGGTGGTGCCATATGCACCCCCGCATCGATGCTGCCGTTCAACCTTTTGTACATAAACGAGATTAGGGCCGAAACCCTTTGTACAGTGGCACCATGGTTACGATCAGCGTTGTAGCGTTTCATGCACGGAAAACTGCAGAACACACCCCTGGTGTGGAACAGGTTCTTGCGCTCATGGAAGTAGTACGGCAAAAACACGGGTCGTGTTTCGAAGGGTTCGGTACAGTTCCAGCAGCAAAGTCCCGTACTTGTGGGCCACTGTGACTTGACACCTCCGCCATCCATCCCGCCATTAGATAACCGCTCTGGAAGAGGCACGAGAAATATGCATCTTTTGGTTAGCCTTGGGAGTACAAGGACTTCGCGAATGCGGTCTGATCGTTGGGTAGCCGATTATCGGCATTGGTGTAAAACTGACGGGACGACAGGTGGGTGTTGTACACATCGTCGACGTTCTGGTAAAGTCCCTGTCTCCACAGGTGTTCCGACTGTTGTGCCACGTCACTGTCTGTATGGGAACATGACGGAACGTTGGGGTTGCTTGTATCCCCCACGATTCTGTTCATGAACGGGTTGTCAGGCGTTGGTCCGACACAGGTGGGCTTGTCACGCAGTTGGCCGCCGTGGAGGCGGTCGGCTCGGGGGTGGTCGGCTTGGAGGTGGTAGGCTCGGCGGTGGTCGACTCGGACTTCGTCTTGTCGCGGAGGGAAGCTTTTGTACGCTATAGCGATAACAACGAGGCCCACGAGGGCATATTGGAACATACCGGTGTCTTTGCGAACGATGGCGAGGGAGATGCAAGCGTACAGAAAGAACCGAGTGATTGCATTTAGCCTCTCGCTTGCACTCATGGTGTCCGTAGGGTAAAACTCGTGCCAATATTTGAGTAGTATGGTATAATCGTGCAACCAGAACTTGTCGTACATTTATTTTGTTATATATAACAATAGAAAATGTTCACGCAAAACACTCGTATCAGCAACGATAAAGGCGAGGTGCGTAGTTACGAAAACCAAGTCGATTCCATCGGGCGTTACGTCTTCCAAAACCGATACGAGGATTCCTGCAGACCTGGCGACACGTACATATCACAATGCCAGCAAAACCAAGTTGGTGAAAAACAAGTAGACTATGCATCCACCTTAAGGATGCAACCCACTAGCCTGAATGAGGTTAGCAAAATCCAGCGTACCGTAAACATCCAGGTTCCGTACAAGGTGGGTGGCGGGTACATCGGCGAGGGGGAGGACGTCTCTAGGGAAGCACAAAGCGGTGCAAACAGATACCAAATGAAGTACTACAACCCACGTATGAGCTACCCCCAGCCCTGCGACACCACTGTCGAACAGTTTGTAAGGGGTGGTATAAGCACCCGCGCTTGTTACAGAAACGCTAAAATAAAATAAAATATTAGCATACGATATAAAGAAATGCAAACCGGACTGTCCCACATAGCCGACTCGACTAGAATGTCCGCAGCACCCGGACAGTACACGTACAACGCACCTTTGGTGGACAATCCTACATATTTCGTGGATGGTATCAACAGCGCCAGCGATCGCGTTGGTGGTAACGTGATCGATGCCGAGTCCAAGCTGAGGGGGTTGGGCGTCGCGCTGTCCAAGTACGACAGCATCCGCGAATTGCCGCCCACCCTCGCCACAGCTACCAGACTGACCTCCATGGGGGAGTCGCTGGATGCCCCCGTAGTGAAAACGAAGACGTTGGAGCGTGGCACCGATCGCCAGCAGTGGGGATTCAGACCCGTATACCCCGTTGACGACCTCGTGCGATGCACCCCGGTGCGAAATATCGTGTCCGAGTGGGGCATGAACACCAGGGATGTTGCGCGTCAATCCTGCGAATAACTCAACGACACGCTTCTGTGCAACTCTTCAACATGGCGGGGTTGAACCGCCTGGTGGGATGTTGCTTGGTTGGCTTGGCCATGGGACCCCACTGTAAATAACAACCCTCAATGCCCTTACTTTTCTTCACAAGAGCTTTAAATCTCGCCTTACCCGGAATACTAACGTCCTTTATCTCAAAACCTGGTCTAACTTTCTTCTTGGTTGAGGATTTTTTGGAGGGCATTTTTTGTATACATAGTACAAAGAAAAAAAAATGCCCTCCAAAATAGTGCACGTCAGCTCGGCGCAGCGCAACTCGGACGTACACCCCACGTCGTCCCACTATACCATCGATCTACCGGGTGACACCCGGTACAAGCGCAGCGTGTGCGGCCTAGACCTGCTCGGGGCCACCTTTCCCAAAACCCAACCCATTTTTACCGATGATAACCGTTTCCTAGACATCTCCCACGACAGCGGCATGGTCACTATGGAGCTGCCTGTAGGTAACTATGGAGTGGCAGACGTCCTGGGCTACCTAAACGAGAAATACCCAGATTTGGTGTATTGCCGAGTGGTTGTTACATCAGGAACCTTTGTCATCGGAAGTGCCTCTAGCACCAACCCAATACGGCTGCTGTTTGGCACTGGTCCCAACAAGCACCGCAGCGCACACACCACCTTGGGGTTCCCCTCCGTCGACACAGGCTTTGCAAGCGAGCATTTCGGAGTCATGCACGTCAATCTGGATTCATCGCCCTATGTGGACCTAATCGTGGAGGAGGTGCCCTCTGCATCCCACCAGGAAACACACGACGGCCCCATATTGGCAAGAATACCCCTCGATAACAGCAACTTCACCATCAAGTTTTGGGAGAACGAACTCGGCGAGGGTAACCCGTTCAACCCGATGTACCTCCCGAAGATAACCGTAAGGTTGCGCAACTCCAACGGTAAACGTTACGATACCTTTGGATTCGACCATGTGCTCATATTCCGAGTCCGTTATGTTGCCGACGGTAGCGTCTTGAAAGCGGTTAACAGTGAGGAGTACACATTCGTGGAAAGCCCCTCGGAACCCCCGGAGTGCGCCCTACCACCACCACTACCCAAGAAGAAGAAATATGGGAGGAACGCTGTCATAGGTATCGGCCTGTTGGGTGGTTCGTATATCGCAGCCAGGAAGATGGCCAAATAATATTGTATAGCAATACCAAAGAGATGTTCCTCGTGTTGTGCCTGATATTGCTGGCGTTTTTGTTTTACTGTCGGCAGAGTTTCACAGGGTCATCCTCCCTCGTGGACCCAAGCGGGTTGAAAGTCCAAGTCATAAACCTAGATCGAAGGGTTGACAGACTTGCCGAGTTGAGAAAGCGATACGAAAACTCCGACATGAGGGCGGTATCGCTTGAACGTGTACCGGCAGTCGACGGGAGGAACACCCCCCTCGACTCGGTCCCAATAACGTACAGTGCCAAGCTAGACGTCCAACGTGCCTCCGGACCCAACGGGTTCCGAACGGCTCATCACCAGCTCACCCCGGGTGCGATTGGCTGTTACCTGTCCCACATCAAGGCGTACGAGGCGTTGATCAAGGATGACAACGCGGAATACAGCCTGATCTTAGAAGATGATGCCAAAATACCAAGAAACCTTGGTGCCCACATACAGTCACTATCCTCCAAAGTTCCAGGGAATTGGGACATCCTGTTACTGGGGCACCTGTGCAAGCACACATCTGTTCTTTACCCCACAAAGCAATACCGCAAAGTAAAACGTTTTTTCCTGATGCATTGTTACGTTATCAAAAAGAGTGCTGCTACAAAGATATTGCAATCCCCAATACTGCCTATGAAAACACAGATTGACTGGTACATATCGGACCTATGTAGCAACGGGAAGTTACAGGTGTACGCCACACCTGTCCCCGTGTGTAAACAAACGGCCAGGGACACCGATATCCAGATAAAGCTGATAAAAAATACGGAACCACGATGATTTAAAAAGACGTATGATGGCTGTGTGGTTAATGTTGAAGGCTAAGCACCCTCATGAACGGGATGCACACCTCCGTTTCGACGAGGGACCACATGTTTATTATATCGATGGCGACCGTGACAACGTTAGTGTTACCACTCTGGTACATCGGTATTTCAAAAAGTTTGACTCGGATGCGATCATCCAGAAAATGATGGCCTCCCCAAACTGGCCCAACAGCAAATACTTCGGAATGAGTGTGCCAGAGATCAAGAGAGTCTGGTCGGAGGCTGGGAGGGATGCAAGCACCAGGGGTACGCGTATGCACAAGAGCATTGAGTGTTTTTACAACCAGGAGCCGGTTTCCGCGTGTGAAGATGTGGAGTTCAAGATGTTCACGGAGTTTGACAGTGAGTGGAACCTGGAACCGTACAGAACGGAGTGGGAGATCTTCGACAAAGACTTACGCATCGCAGGTAGCGTGGACATGGTGTTTGTCAAAGATGGTGAGTACATGATTTACGACTGGAAACGTAGCAAGGAAATAAAATTTGACAACCGATGGAGCAGGGGGTTAGGCGTGATGGAGGGTCACGATGACTGTAACCACGTGACGTACAGCTTACAGCTGAACATTTACCGATACATCTTAGAGAAGCATTATGGCCTACACATATCTGGCATGTGGCTGGTAGTGATCCACCCCACTTTTGACAAGTACCAGCGTATCCAATGCCTCAACCTGAAAGATGAGGTCGAGTTGATCATGAACGAACGTCTTGAAGAAATAAAATGTATGACACGTAATATACAACATAAATGATACCCGCGGCCAAGAAGCCCGCGAAGAACAAGGCCGCGACGAAGAAGCCCGCGGCCAAGAAGCCCACGAAGAAGAAGCCCGCGGCCAAGAAGCCCACGAAGAAGAAGGCCGCGGCCAAGAAGCCCGCGAACCACAAATACAGCGAACACGACCAGCGTGTCACCGTTCGTAGGGGAGGGTTCAAAGACGCCCTGTATTCTAGCTTGGGCTCCGGCCTGGGTGGAGCGGCGGGTTGGATGGGTGGCGGTTACCTAAGCGGGAAGGCTATCCAGGGTGTGGAGGGTATGTTCAACTAAACAAATTCTATAGCAGCCTTTTCCAACTTGCGACGCTTCCTAGAGGCAAGATCTTGGATCGCCAGTTCTGGGTTGTTCACATAGTGCTGCACGTCTTCCCAAAAACTCTGGATGCATTTCCAGTTATCCGAAAGCCACCCGGTATCCCTATGTACCTCTTGAACACTAAAAATATCTTTGGTGGGGTCAAAGAATTCCATGGCCGGAGCCCACTCCACATAGTAGCAGAGATTCAGATTGCACACTTCCATTTGCAACTGCATCTGGTGCCAGTACTGGAGAGGCACCACATTAGGGTCGATCACTCGTTTGTAGGGGCACTTGATCTCCACAAGCGCCCCACTTTCCAGGACCCCGTCCGGTGACGCCCCCAATATTGGGATGGTGGCATGTGGGATGCAGCCAACCTCATGCGCAACTTCGTTGTACTCGGTACAGAACCTGTCGCGCACCATGTCTTCGTGTGTGTTCCCCCACTTGGTAATAAAGTTGTCGCAGAACTTGGAGCCTATTTGGTCACTTCCCAGTATGGCGCCAACTTTGTTTCTTAAGGCGACGTTGCGCGACTGGAACTTGGACACCCCCAGGACGGCAGCCACCTCACTAGCCGTGATCATATTGTTCCTTTGTGCGAACCACTCCGGTGTACGTTGTTGTGGGAGGTCCTGTGCCAACCGTAGTATGTGAAGCACCTGGGGGTGGACGCAGCGCTGTATGACCACGTGTACGTGTTCGTCGTCTTGTACCCTGAGTGTCACGTTCATAGCTATGAAATTAAAAGAAACGGTATTGCAAAGATGGACTATCTAGACGTAGACCCTATCTTGCCCCCATGTCAGAAGTATGGGTTGATCACGTGCGTATATGATGATATTGACAGGACAAAGTTCGCCCTCAAACTGAGAGGCTGCTTTGAGACCAAGGAGGACGCTACAAAGTTCTGCGAACGGTTGAACAAATCCATACCCTCCAACCTTCAAACTCCCACGTACGTGGTTGACCTGGGCAGTTGGTTATGCATGCCACCACCTACGACGGAGGAGATAACCAAACATGGTGGCGAAGAAGTTTTCCAGGAGCAGTTCATGCAAGGTTTGATGCAAGGTTACAGGGAGAACCAAGCCAAGAAGGACGAGTTCTTCGCGGAGAGGAAGTGTGAGGCAATGATCGATGGGATCGATACCCACCCCTCTAACAGCTCGAATTAATATAATATAGTATAAAACATACTGAATGGTGGTAATCCTATTTGGCCTCGCCTTGATAATTATAAGCCTCCTATATGACCGCCGGCGCAAGCACACCCAGACACCCTGCCCAACCAAGACGGAGTACCTTCCCCGAACACTGGACATGCTCATGGCAGATTCGGAAAAGGTTGGAGACCACTTTAAGGGGATGTTTGAACACCACATAGATGGGGACAACTACACCCACGAACTATAAGATGACAACACCATGAACATTGTCCCTCCAGTGCAAGAAGTCCGTCAGGTTGGTGGCTTCATTGCTACCCAGACAATCAGCCACAAATCTCATCATATCCTCTAGACTTTTGGGGGTGTTTGCCCCTGTGAGCAGAATTGACCCAGTGGCAAAGACCAGCACTGTCCCTGTACCCTTCCCCAGCATCTTCACCCGAACCCCTGGGTACCGAGTGGGGTCGTAAAACACGGTGGGGAGGTAACGCGTAGCCTTCTCGATGAAGTCGGACAAGACAATGGCCTGTTGTACCTTGAACTTTACATTTATCATCTGAAAGTCGAAATCAGTGAGGACGAGTTTCTTATGCAGTGTGTGCTGCACACGCAAGCACGCCTCTGCGACACTCCGGGTCCCCGTCACATGCACCTTTCCGTTTTCGAATACTTTGACACTGGCGTTGCCCACCTTTAGAGTCCGTTGGTTGGAGAACCTGCCCGAGTTGCCCGCACTGGATTGGAGCTCACTCAGGTCGAACTGTGTGGCAAACGTTAGGAGGAGGGTGGTTGTTGTGATTTTGGGCTGCTCGACATACTGTAGGGACGCCGCTTGGATGCCCGTATACGCGGTCTCAAATGCCCTTTGGTTCAACTTGAGTTTGATGGCGGCATCCGCATTGAGTTGTATCATTGGTCTATAATTTTGTTGAGGTTGGGTCTGGGTCTGTCATTGGTCCTAGGGACGTATATATCCTTAGGGGTTTGTTCCAAAAGACTGTTTATAACCTTTTTGGTTATCTGGGCTTTGGCAAGATTAACCTCCTGTTGCAGAGCACTTCGTTTGGCATTGGCATTTACCCATTCACGGAGAGATTTGCGAAGATCATTGTCTGCCATTTTTTTTTTCTATAGGTATGATACATAAAAAGAAATGGTTCTCAAGGTCAAAGACATGTGCCAACCCTCCCAAATCGTCGTCGCAGTGGCCTTCATGTCGCTCGCATTTGAGATTTTCCAAACCCGGGGAATGCTTAGCATCAACAACATCTTTGTGATTGCAACCATGTTCGTATACATGCTTTCCTTTGCCGTCATGGCCGACGTTTACTGCCAAAACGGCTACGAGAAGTTCGCGTGGTTAGTCATCATTATGACCTTCCTCATGTTCGTTGGCGCCGATCGTCTCATCCAGAAGGGTTGGGATTCCATGACCATGCCCCGTAAATCCGCCTAAATGGAGGTGGCGGCAGACTTAGGGACGGACAGATTCAGCAGTTCTATAGCTGATTTGGCGGCCAGCTGCTCGGCCTTCCGTTTGTTCGCATGAACCCCCTGCCCCACAGCAAAATAATCGTTAACATGCACGTCTATATGGTAGCACTTCCGGTGGTCAGGGCCATTCACGTTATTGATTTCATACACAGGCATCTTCCATCCATTCCGTTGGCAGACACGCATGAGCTGATCCTTGTGATTGGTATCCTGTATAATGTCTTCCCACGAAATGTACTTAGAGAGTACCCTTTCCAAAAACCTCCTACAGTGTGGCATCCCCCTATCCATGTACATCGCACCTACCAACGACTCGAACACGTCCTCCAATATCCTTTTATTGCTGTTCCAATTTTGAGTATATGCCCTATTGTTCATAATAACAAAATTGGAAAGTCCCATATCCCTAGAAATCCTCGATAGGTTGTCCCCAGATACCAGTTTAGTCCTTATTCTTGTCATAAAGCCTTCATTGGAATTGGGATAACGGTCGAATATCATCCTGGTCACAATGAAGTTCAGTACACTGTCCCCCAAGAACTCTAGACGTTCGTACGACCGCTCATTGGAACTCTTGGTGCTGGACTTGTGGGTGCATGCCCTCACATACAGGTCAAAATCAAGTATCGGTGTTTCAAGTACCTTTTCGAGATCTTGACGGTTGAGAGTCGACATATACAAGGGTAAAAGGTTTTTATTTCACACACGGTGCGCGCGAATCCAAATAATTTTATCGACAGCAATGGAAAATGGAGAAATTAAGAACAAAGAGGGGCGCGCGTGTGAGGGTGCAGTCCCCCGAAGAGGGGTCTGTCGTCATGGGATCCTCGCAATCCAGCGCGTCCTCAGTGTCTTCCCAACCATCCCAAACCAATGACCTTCAAACCCCCGTTGACTTTGGAAATCTGGCCAACGAACACAAAACGTTCCCCCAGAGGGATGATCAGTCCAAAGATAGCTCGAACTCCTCTATCGCCTCGATCCCGTATCGAGAGGACAAACGCCAAAAGGTGGAGGAGCAACCTCGGGAACCGTTTCGCAGCCTCGAAGAGGAAAAGAGGGACTTGCTAACCAAACTAAAGCGACTCAAAGACCAGAAGGTGACCATCTCTAGGGACTACAGCATGCATTCCAACATCAACGACATGCGCAACGAGTACGAGGTTATCCGTGCCAACATGCAAGTCGAGGCTAGCATCCGCTTCCAACGGAAAGTCCTAATCGCACTCACTTCCGGCATGGAGTTTCTGAACAAGAAGTACGATCCCTTCAACGTCGAGCTCAACGGGTGGAGCGAAACCATCATGGAATCCATCACCGATTACGACCAAATCTTCGAGAGATTGCACCAGAAATACAAGGGCTCCGCCTCCATGCCCCCGGAATTCGAGCTGATGATGGCCATCGCCGGCTCCGCATTCACCTTCCACCTATCGAACACGTTTTTCAAAAAGTCGATGGGGGACGCCATGAAGAATCCCAATGCGATGAAAAACATAATGGCGGAAATCAAAAAGGCAACACAGACGGCCACCCCTCAGCAACCCACCCCCATGACGGGGCAACCCACCCCCATGATGGGACAACCCACCCCCATGATGGGACAACCCACCCCTATGATGGGACAACCCACCCC
>MDSX01033636.1_pt1 | contig 16369 bp, 11 predicted proteins | sample 811141 | NCBI WGS metagenome assembly MDSX01 (sample SAMN05326642, study PRJNA326480) | marine metagenome | isolation source: seawater | place: Atlantic Ocean: South East | collected 2010 | reverse complement strand
TCGAGTATTCCATATTATCGAGTATTCCATATTATCGAGTATTCCATATTATCGAGTATTCCATATTATCGAGTATTCCATGCATATTAATATTACATATATAATAATAATAAGATCATATGTGAAAATGAAGAAGGGCAGATGAAACAACATATTATATCATATTATTATGTATATATGCATGCATGTATGGTTTATTATTTGTTTATGATTAGTTTATATTTATTTGTTTCCCATATATAAGACTCTTACAAGTAATGATATATTACTCGTACCGCGGGGTGTTACGAAAGTCCGTCACGTTCTGAGAACATTCCTGGGTGGAGAGTCGTCGCATCGAGTCGGCGGAACCTAAGCACTAAGAGCTACAAGATGGACAAGAATATTGTCGCCAGCCCCGGCTTGAATGCATTCTGGAGTCGCGCCGCATCAGATAGGTCTGGTTTCCTTGACACACCTAGCGTTGACTCGAAATCCGAGTTCGCCTATACAGGCGGAATCCTCGAGCGAACGGTATTCATTACGCCGGCTTTCATTTCCATCTTCATGATCTCATTCGTGACCTTCTGGGGAGCGCGCTTGTCACCTGCTTTGACCGTACTATTCATTTGCTGCTACATTTCGTATGGCTGGGTGAAAGGGTTACACTCGGCCTTTTTTTCTCTCTTCGTCGGTATCCCTCGCTGTCACGCATACAAGAGTGCCAACTGGAGTGAGCTTGCAAAAAGCTCTCGCCTCCAAAGTCCTATGTTAGATAGATCATTCGGTTCCTTCGGCCCGGTCTACAAACACGGACAGATGCTTCGAGCCAATGATCCAAGCATTCAACCTTCAGCCGAAGGAAACGAGCAAGAAGGACTTTCAGCGAAGTTTGACACAATAGTTCACGTGTGTGTGATTCCGACTTATAAAGAGCCTCTCGGTACCCTTCGGAAGACTGTTAGTACATTGAGTGCACAGACGTGTGCAAAGGAAAAACTCATAATTTGCATGGCAACTGAAAGCCGCGACCTTGAAGCCCCTGAGAAGGTCAGAGCCTTGTTAGCTGAGTTTGGTGATAGCCTTCTGGGATTTTTCTACACAAGCCATGTCCTGGCCCCGGGCGAAGCAGTTGGAAAGTCATCCAATACCGCTTGGGCAGTCAGATGTGTTAAGCATACATTAGTTGATGTTTGGGATTTCGCAGAAGAAGAGGTGCTCCTCACAATATGTGATGCAGACACGTATTTTGACCCACAGTTCATGGACTGCCTTGCTTACCACCATGCGCAAGACCCAACTCCATACAACACCACGTACCAAGGAGCTGAATGTTTCTTTCCAAACATTTGGGCTGTTCCAATAATAGTACGCATCAAAGCTCTCATTGACTCCGTTGGCTTTCTTGGACAACTTTCAAGCCCTTTCAGTCACCCGTTCCCGTTTGCAATCTACAGCCAATCACTGCGCACAGCAGTTGACTGTGGTTACTGGGATGTGGACATAATCCCTGAAGATTGGCACCACTTTCTTAAGTGTTGGTTCAAAAGAAACGGAAATTTCCGCGTCGTTCCCATATTTTTGTTTATGGGAAATGATGCAATTGAAGACGATAACTGGTTGGCTGCAAACAAGGCCAGGTACACGCAGGCAAAGCGGCACGCTTGGGGTGCAATAGACCTCGCGTACATCGTTTGCCAGTACGTTAAAAATGCAGAAAACGTGCCATTGTACAAAGTTTATAAACTTTTCGCGCATGCAGCTGAGCATCACATCAGCTGGACGCTCTATTGGATAACCGTAATGTTGGGCTCTTTAGTGAGCACTCTGGTTAATCCCGTGTTGGAAACATATCCTTTTGGAATTGGGTTACGCAAATTGGCGGTGTTATGTTTTCTTCCCATGATGTTTGCGACTACCATGTTCATGATTGGAGACTTTTACATTCGAATGTTCCTCGTCAATGATCGCCGTCACTTCGAGGCCAACGCAGCACCCATGTGGTGGCAAGTACTCTCTCAAATTCAATGGCTTTTAATGCCTGTTGCTGACCTGTTCTTCGGCTCTTTGGCTGGTCTCGATGCGCAACTGCACATGGCAGTACAGCCAACGATGAAATATGAGGTCTCCACTAAGGTGGCGAAGGCGGCGAAATAGGAGCCAAATCGACGAGCTTTGCTGGCTTGCGCGTAGTGTTTGCCGCTCGCCGCGCCGCACTGAATTTTAAAAGCAAAAAACAGGCGTATTTCACGGATTCTGACAGCTATTCATACGGTTTGACAGTAGTGGTACATGTGACAAAACTAATTCCAATATATATATTATCGAATATAAAGAATAATATCATAGAATATCTATTTACGTAACGGTACGAGTTTCATTCGTAATAATAATAATAATAAGTTGCTGTGCTGTATATATATATGTATTATTGTATACGTAAACATCCATCGGCATTTTTTGCTTTTCTGTGATTAAGTCACTTAAAAGAAAATTGGTCAGTTTCGTCCGTTGAAGAAAAGTTGCTCCGAGAGCCCCACTCCACTCACTGCTTTCGGCGCGGGCGAGCATTTAAGAAGGTGATTATCGTCGCGGCATCAAGAACGGTCCTCGTCCTTTTAGTGTATCGTATTCTCGAGATTTCTCTTGGTTCTGGAAACGGTAAAACCAAAGTGCACCTCGAATAGTTGAGCCGTTTGGTAAAGTACCATGGACAGCCAGCAACTCGCGCGACTAAAACGAAAACTCGACGCCCTCGATTACGATGGCGACTTGGACCCAAAGTCAGCCCATTTAGTAGAGATGGTATGTTTCTGATGATGCCACCCACCTTCCCCAATTTCAACCTGAGAACAATTTCAAACCGCGCCGCGCTCTTTCAAAACTTGGCTTTGACTTTTGACCAACCCAACCCTTTTATTACGCCTTGCCTGTGATAGCTTGTCGATGATTTAGTCAACGCCACAAACAGCTATCGCTCGCTCAAGCTTCGTACGACTAAGCAGAGCAAAGAGATCGAGAACTTGCAGTCAAAGGTGTGTTAAACGTTGTCAAAACTTTCCAAATTTGCTGCAATTCGGATATGACTTCTTGAGCGAGCAATCTATTTTTATTGGTGACTCACGGTACCAACGATTATGCTTCCTAATGTACCGTGCAGATGGAAGCTATACGGCGGGAGAACGGCGCTGTCCTAAAGGAAAATAGCCTCCTTCATATGGAGCTCATCAAGAAAGATGAAACTTGCAATGAAAAAGTTCGCAGAGCTCTTGCTGAAATGCACAAGCTTGAAAGCACCGTATCTGAGCTTATTTTTTGGAAGGAACAGGCCAGCCAACGTTACATCCAGCTCGAGAAGCGGCATGATGATGCGAAAGATAGACTAGACGCACTCACTTCTGGCAGTTGTACACTGACAATGTCAAATACACACGATCCAGCAGCTCAAATGGATCTGACAACCGTGCTCGGCAAATCTATCGGTCAGTTCAGTCATGAGGAAACTTCATCCAAAGCCTGTTTTAACGGTGCAGACGATCGCGCAGCAGCACTTCAGGAACGCCTTGTCGGAGCCGAAAGTGAGCTAATGCGCATGCATAAGGAAGTGGCGGCAGCGAACACAGCAATCAAACTTCGAGAAGGGGAGGTTAGACGTCTTCATTTTCTTCTCGATGACGTTGTCTGCACAGAAAAGTTAACGGACAAGATGCACGTAGAGACTAAAGACAATCTCATCGCGTCTCTTTCAGAGCAAGTGAAGACTCTGACCACACAGATGATGCTCATTGAGTCAGGTGATCTGAACACTGCCAAAAGTGATCATACGGAAACAGAACAGATTGAAGGATATGATACTCTACCATGGCAGTCGGGAACCATGCGCAAAACACCGGTGGAGCTTGATGTGAGTCGTGCGGAAGCTGAGCGAACATGTCACGAATGTGACGAGAAGCTCCGATCTGCCTTGAATGAGGCTGCTTCATTGCGAGAGGAGATCGCTAGGTACATTTCAGAGCCAAGTGTGACTTCACTGCACCCTGAACTGTCATTGAAGAAAGCTGAAGAGATTCATGGTGGCCGCGTGGAACATACGTCCGATCAACATGTCACTTCACGCGATGTGGATAACAATCGTACACGAGAAGCTGAACAACTTCAAGGAGAGTTGCGAAGGAAAGTTGCGGCAACCAATCAGGCTCGGCATAATACTGAGATGCAATCTGCCTTTGCAATTGAAGAGGCAAAACGAGCGCAAAAGCTGATCATCGAGGCAGGTCAGGAACTTGAACAGGTGCAAAAATTCGCCGAAAGCTGTAATAAACGACGGGAAGAAAGTCTGTCTGCAGCCAAGGAGGCTGCTGAGTTGCTTGCAAAGCAAGAGGCGACAATTCGTGAGCAAGCTGCAGATCTTGAATCTCTGCAGCAGAGGGTCATGCTCGCAGAGACCGAGAAACATCGATTACAAAGCATGATCATCCTTTCGTCAGAAAATACCAATACACAGAGCTCAACGCAGCGAGTCGGAGATGTTGAAGTGCACACCCTTGTTTCAGCAGCAACTGGGCTAGACCCAACTTCTGCGAACGCCAAGACTTCCCGCAAAATCACACCCGACGTTGAAGAGCTGAGAACAACATTAAAACCAGCGAATGAAAGCGCCGTGCACATTGAATCGCACCTGGCTGTGAGCATACGGGCTAATGTTCGCTTGCAACATCTTAACAACGAACTCGTGCACGAACTTGAAGTTGAGCGTGACGCGCGAAATCAAGCGCAAAGATCATTGCGAGTCGCTGAGGCTGCAGCCACTGCAGCTTGCGCCGAACTAGAAAAAGCATTTTCAGATAACCGACGAAACATTCTTGAATTGAAAATGACTGTCGTTGAACGCGATGATGCACGTTTTGATTTTGAGACAATCGCTGAGGTGCTCCGTGTTGAGCGCGAGACGCTCCAAGCTGAAATGGAAGCTGCGCTAGGAGCGAACAGGGAAACCGAAAACTTTTGCCAAGAAATCGATAAACTAAAGACCGTAGTGCACGGCTTGGATGCTACGCGAGAAAAACTAATGCTGGAGCTTAAGAAAGCGAACACTGAGAAGCTATGCGCTGAAATTTGCAGCAGCAATGCAAATGTACTCACAGCTGCAGAACGTGCAAAGGTCAATGACGCCAATGCAGAAATTGCGCGAGCTAAAAGTACTATCGTGTCACTGAATGCTGAAAAGGATCGCCTTGAAACCCTCCTTGATGTACGCACAGAAGAGCTTGCCGCCGCCAATGCACGCGCCACACATCAAACACAGGCAGCGGAAGATGCTCTCGGTGCTGTTGCTGCTGCTGAGGCACGATGCCTCGCTGCTGTTGAGGTGGACAGCGACATGTCTCGTCGTATTCGCGTTGCAAATGATAAGTTGCACCAGATGAGCCATGCAGAACATGATCTCCGCAAAGAGGTTAACGCTTTACGGGAAGAACTCCGGGCAGTCGGTGAAGACTTGGCAGCAACGACGCGCGAACAACAAATGATTAATGATGACCTCGTCAGCTGTGCCAGCGAACGCGATCAGCTTTCCCTAGAACTGAATGAAGCGAGGGCATCAAACGCAAATTCCGACGCCATGTTCAAGGCTGCCAGAAGAGAAGTGGAAGATGTCATCGCAGCATACCAAGAGCTGGGTAGTGAAAATCATCGTCTAAGTGCTGCTGCCTCAACGCTCGAACGGGCTAATCAGCGTGCAACCCTCGATAGGGACGCCAGCGATACTGCGCTCGAAAAAGTGCATGCCCGGGTTAGAGTTTTGGAAGAAGAAAACCGGCAGTTTGTTATTGACATCCAGGCATTCGAACGGCAGGTTGAAAGCCTTTCCCGCGCACTGGCAAACACTGAGCACACTGGTGTTGGTGCAAACCAGGAAACGTCACAACTGAATACACAGCTTGCAGCTGCGCATGCACTAGCAACAGAACTCGGACGCGCACGTGATCAATTGCAGAGGGATCTGGCCGCAGCAGATTCAAATCTGCATGTCATGCGCACAAGGCTAGCTGATTCTCAAGGTGAGAGCGAGACAGTCAGCCAACGTTTGCGCATCGAGACAAAACGTGTGCACGAACTTGAATCATTGCTCGCTGCAAACAGAGCAAGAGAACACATCATCGATGTTTCTTCTGTAGACACCGGGCAACAAATGTCACTGCTGAAAGAAAGAAATCGCGCTCTTGAAGAGCAGATCCATGAACTCGAGAAGCAGTCCACCACCCTGCAGTCAAATTGCCAAGATATGGAAACTCAGAGTGAACAATTTCGTGGATCAGCCGTCCAAAAGGACATTTTGCTGAGCTCAACAGATACTACTGCGGCGACGGTCTCACTCCAACAATCAACAGATTTACATTCCAAACTTATTGACGCAGACCGAAGAGCTGAGGAACAGTCCAACACTATAGCAAATTTGTCAGTAGAGGCAACTAGGTCGAAGCAGGTTATGCTCGAGTCGATTGCCGAGGCTGCAGTTGCTCAGCAGCAAGCCAGTATGACGCGCCGTGAACTTGCAGCTGCTGTGCACCGCGAATCAGTTCTGGTAGTCCGTGCAGAAGAGGCAGAAGAGATCGCACTGGAATTCAAGCGAGCGCAGCAGGAAGCTGAGGAGGAAAAGGAACAGAGGAACAGTCATTCTTGGAACTTATCAGAGCACATGTCTCTTTCAGTTAAGGAAACTTGTCTGGATGATGCCGATCTTCGCGCAGTCGCGATCAAGGAAGGAGACAATCCATTCAGAAAGGAGACTGAGATGCTGCGCGAGAAGAATACGGAACCTCAACTGCTTCAGAAGGTTTATGGGCTTCTGGATACCGACTCATCGTCATCGGCAGTTCTTAAACTGAAGGCAGAACATGCCAATGCAATCGAGCGGCGAGTGGCGGTCGAGGCTGACTTCCAGGCACTCACTCACTCTGCTGAGAGCCTCAAGGCGCTGTCTGTAGACACGGTCGACCCCGGACAACTATCTATGGCGGGGCAGTTTGAAGAACGAATAAGTGAGTTGCATCAAGAGAACGCCCTCCTCCGCGGCAATTTAGCTGGTACTGAAGAAGCTTGTGAGAAGATGGAGAAAGAACTCAAAAGAATCCAGAAGGAATACAATGACCTTGCCCAAAGCTTCGCAAACACGTAGATGGGCCGTGTCGGAAACAACTAACATATATTCTTCCTTCGGAACACATACATGCAGAGGAGACCGTAACGCTGAGGAGACCGTAACATCATTACAATTAATTGAAGTGTTTTTTTCCTTCATATATATTAGACGTAGTGTTTTGGTAATCCGGAATATACAAATTTGATTCAAATTTGATAGGTATGAAGGTGGTGGCCTTTCGGGGACTACCAGATCATGTCCGGTCTGAGGTTGAGCACGGGCTCGACGTTGACGTGTTTGTTTCGCGCTTTCACGATGCTTTCGATGCACCACTCCATGTCCTGTCTGTGGAGTTGGAGTTGGGCTTCGGCGACGTTGTAGTGGTACTTCCTTGTGGCCTCGGGCTTGTTGGTCAACTTAATTTCGTCCCTGCCTTCATTTATTTATCCCCCAGGAAGAGCCTCGTCCACCTGGCTCCCTATATCGTTGACTTTCGGTCGCACTGTGTATATGTTGCAAATACTCCCACGCGCTGCACGCCAAACATTTAGGGTCGTGCGTGTTTATTTCCATATGGCGCCCAGTCAGGACGGCGAGCGCGCTGAGCCGCTTGCAAAGATGCTGCTCGGCGCCAAACACGGAGGGCGACCTCTAATCAAATCCCGCATTATTATCCCTGAGCATTGCGCTCTTTGAGTGTTCCCAACATGTTCTAAAGCGTTTTGTCATTAAGTCAATATACAAATTACAGATATTTGGGCTCTTTGGATCTGTGTTGCCATTTATTATTTTTTTTTGGCACCGGGGGCGGGGATCTGGCATGAGGGAGTGGCCGACGAAACTCTAAACTCTAAACCCTGAAAACCGAACCCCAGCCCCCTAACGAGACGGCGCCAGACGAGGCGCCATGCGGAAAAAAAACACGCGCGACCCAAAATATATTACAGCCGACCAAATTTGGGTCCGACCGAAGGTCAACGATAGGGTGCGAGGTCTATTTGTGTACGTACCTTCGAAACTACGAAGGTATAATACCTTCGAAGCAAGGTACCTTCATTCGTACCTTCGAAGGTAATAATTAAAAATCTTCCAGGGACAGAGCAAACAGTTTTAAAAGTGATTACGAGGGTCCGTTCCCAGGTGCATCGGCATAGCCGCCGTGCATGCACGGACTTCTTTATAGCACTAATAATATTCTTTTACGAGATAGATATTTATCTATTTTACTAAATGTGAATTAATCGAGTTATATTCCATATAAATGTCCTCACGTATGAGTAAACATAATAGAAATATGTAACGCTGAACCGACGTTCCTGATGATTAATGATTTCGAAATTTATGACAATGTATGGGACCAGTAGACCTTCGACCTTGATTAACGATACCAGGTGAGTACGACATTTTTCCAAATATAGGAAGGAGGAGGAAGATCGGCTATGCCGAATAAGAGTCTTAAGAGTTATGGTAAGTTTAGTATTAAATACCTTCGTTCGTAACTTACGTACACACGGTATTCTTGCAGGCCTCGACTGCTGCTCGGGAAAAGTTTCGCAACAAGTTCGTATTTCCATTTACGGAAAATGCTCCCTAAAGTTTTGCCGACCTGTCTCAAAATCGGGCCCCAGATGGGGCCTGACTAGAGACCCTATCCGAGAATTTTGAGCTTGAACGTCTGAAAAGCAACTTGATGTATCTGCTTTTGTAGAAGGGAGTCGCCGTACACAAAGGGCGGACCTGTACCACTCACTCAGCAACACAGAAAGGGGAGCGCGATGAGCAAAGGGTATGCTCGATCCGTTCGTACTCTAGACTCTACTGTGCGCTCACCAGAGACTTTAAGTCAAGGGACGCGTACAGTGCCCCGTGAAGCTTCAAATCCAATTGAAACTGGTCCTCTGAAAGAACTAAGACGCCAATTAGAGTCACTTTCAACCTTGGGTAGCTCCGACGCTCTGGGCGATCTAAGCACAAATGCAGCAGCTGCTGCTGCCGCCGCTGCCGCCGCAGTGGAAGCCGCTCTTGAGGGCGGAAGTGCAAAGCGGGATAAATCCACCCGCGTTGAGCGTCTGCTGCAAGAAAGACAACGGTCGATGCAGCGCATCAAGAGTGCCACTTTCTTGTTGAGCAATGTTGAAGATTACGAAGAAACATGCCCTTTAGAGGACCATGAAGGAGAGCCCGCCCGTAACAAACAGCGCCTTATCATTGCGGCGAATCGTCTTCCAATCTCTGCACAACGAAGGGCAGATGGAAAATGGGGCCTGAACCAATCCGCCGGCGGGCTTGTGAGTGCACTTTCTGGCGTTGGAAATAACTATGAGATGCTTTGGGTTGGGTGGCCAGGTGTATTTGTTGAGGAAGGTCCAGATAGGGATGCACTCACGCAGCTGCTTCTCCGTCGTGGATGCCTCCCGATTTACTTGTCGCGCAGCGAGGTTGACCTTTATTATAACGGTTACTGTAACAACATATTGTGGCCGTTATTTCACTATGTCCCTCTTTCTTTTGAATCCAAATTGAGCGAAACAAAAAACATGGTTTGGAGCCTTCAATTAAATGTCAATTGTTAACCCTGTCTACATCCACATTCACGTTTTCTTATACATATATTTCTAGCGTTTCACGTGATGTTCCAAATGTGTGTCGACAAATAATAAAGGGTTTGCAGTGGTCTGCTTACCAAGAAGCGAACGAGTTGTTCGCTCAAGTTATCCTAAATGCGTATCAACACGGTGATGTGGTCTGGTGTCATGACTACCATCTCATGTTGCTTCCTTCGAAATTAAAGGAAGAACACCCTGGGATGAAGGTTGGATGGTTTCTGCACACGCCCTTTCCTTCCAGTGAGATATATCGCATGCTTCCAGTGCGGGAAGAGTTACTCTTGTCAGTTCTCTCTGCTGATCTTGTCGGATTCCATACCTATGATTATGCACGCCATTTTGTTTCTGCTTGCTCGCGCATTTTAGGATTTGAAGGAACTCCTGAAGGTGTAGAGGACAACGGGAGTTTTACCAGGGTAGCAGCCTTCCCCATCGGAATCGACCCAAGCCGTTTTACTCGAGCACTTGAAACAGAACGAGTGCAGGCTCACATAACTGAGCTACGACAGCGATTTCAAGGGCGCAAGGTCATGCTCGGGGTGGATAGACTCGACATGATTAAAGGAATCCCACAGAAATTGCTTGGCTTCGAAAAGTTCCTTTCAGAACACCAAGAATGGCGCGATAGGGTGTTGTTGGTGCAGATTGCTGTACCTACAAGAACAGATGTCGCTGAGTACCAGCGCCTAACATCTCAAGTGCATGAAATAGTCGGGCGAATCAACGGTAGATTCGGCACTCTTGGATCTGTCCCTATCCAGCACCTGGATTGCTCACTTGCATTCACTGAACTGTGTGCACTTTATGCCGTCACAGATGTATGCCTAGTCACATCACTCAGAGATGGCATGAACCTCGTGAGTTATGAATTTGTCTCTTGTCAAAGTAAAAATGCAGGGGTGCTTGTTCTTTCAGAATTTGCTGGCGCTGCTCAGAGCCTTGGTGCCGGAGCACTACTGGTCAATCCGTGGAATGTCAACGATATGGCAGCGGCAATCGAGGATGCCTTGACTATGCCCGACTCGGAAAGACGTGAACGCCAACGGCAAAACTTCACACATGTTACCATTCACACGGCACAGGCATGGGCGGACACATTTGTCTCAGAGCTTAACGACACCCATGTTGAGGCCGAGCTGCGTTGCAAGCGCATTCCACCACAGCTTTTGCCCATTAGTATCATCGATTCGTTTGTGTCTGCTCGGCATAGACTCATCATTTTGGTAAGGGGATCTTTCGGATAATGAAAACACCAACACTTGCTTTCTTTCTCACCTAAACTGAAATTATCTTTAACAGGGTTTCAATGCAACACTCACCGTTCAAGCTGATAGTTCAAAGAAGCAAGTTCGTTCAGGAATGCTCCCTATGAAGCCTATTAAGACTGCCACCCGTATTCATCCAGTTTCGCAAGAATGCCTGCAAAGACTTTGTGATGATCCCACCACCACGTTGTGTATCTTCAGTGGATCTGAACGCAACAGACTAAGCCAAGCTTTCGCCCACCTTCCAAAGCTTTGGATCGCTGCAGAAAATGGCTGTTTTATACGACCTCCACTCGAGGGAAAGCATTGTCAGCTTGGGACCGGTGGTAATGGCAAGTGGATAACAATGGTAGAAGCAACGAATTTAGATTGGATCGAGAGTGTGCAGCTGGTTTTTGATTATTTCAGTGAGCGGACTCCTCGGAGTTATGTGGAGACACGGGAGACTTCCCTTGTCTGGAGTTACAAATATGCTGATCCTGATTTCGGACGACAGCAGGCTCGTGATCTTTTGCAGCATTTATGGACAGGTCCAATTTCCAATGCAGCCGTCGATGTCATTCAAGGAGCTAAATCGGTAGAGGTTAGACCAATTGGAGTCAGCAAGGGCGCTGCAGTCGAGCGAATTGTCTCAATGATGGGGGAATGTGGGTCATCTTCTCTTGCGAAAAGGGAAAAATATGAGCAGCACGATGAAACTCACAGAATAACAAAAGTTGAAGGACCAGAGAACAGCAGGAAAGAAGCGCAACGTTCAGACAGTCCAGGTAGACTTTTTAAGGAAGAGCAATCTCGGATACACAATGATGGCAGTGAGGAGGAGACTGCTGTCACAAAAACTGGGGACTTATCATCAACTATTGAACATCGGCAGGTAGACTTCGTCATGTGCTGTGGGCATTTTCTTGGTAGGGACGAGGACATCTTTGAATACATCAATCGCGGCTCTTCTGCCTTAATTCGACCGCAGCACATATCAACAGTTCAGTCTCCAGGTAAGCAGAGAGGCAAGGGTGAAGAGGATTTACTGGACGCAATGAATGTACAAGACAAACGCGGTATCCCCACAGGCGATGATGTCAAGATGCGAGAAATGAATGGAAAGAATGTTTCCATCAGCAATGATGGAGAGTCAGATATCGCTGCGGATAGCAGCACGTCAGAAAAAATAAAGCCGTCCATTTTAACCACCTTCGGAACTCCAATAACCTGCACCGTCGGTCGGAAGCGCTCCGGTGCTGGGTTTTATGTAAACGACTCTGATGATATCGCCGAGCTATTGGCAACGCTGACGAACAGCCTCGACGATGGAAAAGGCAGGGTTGAACTGCTTCAGTTTGACACGGAATCTAGCCTTGGCTCGAACAGGTCGCTTGCGGATTTAGCTAGACAAGGCAGCGCGGCAAATATTGCGTCGATTTCTCGACAAGGGTCCCTTACTGATGTAGCGGCGAACCGGTTGGCACAAAATATATCAATCAGCAACATCAGTGACAGTTCTTCACTTGAGATTTCGAACAGATGATGTGAATTGCCGCCCAAATAAATGATTGTCGTGTGTTAATAAGGTCATCGAGGGCACTAAACTTCATTTCATGTGCTATCATCTCTCAGAGCAGAAGCAGATGCATTCCCTGATGATGGACGAGGGCCACGTCTCATAAGTCTCTGCTAGATCGCAATCCTAAACCTCTGCAGGATATCACAAATTAGACTTTTCCATCTGAAAGTCCTCTCCCATACCGAAGAGTAAAGAAGTCGGCAAGGTATCTGACCCAGGAATTGCGCCTTGCTCCAAAAGTTTACGTCGCTTTTTTTTACGGGCACTTTTGACAGCACCCCTGGGTGCATTGGCGGAACTTCGTAAGTGCGCACGCGGTGGTATTTGTGCATTATTACCCATGCCAGAAGATAGTTCTCTGCAGGCAACAATATCAAATTTGTGATTCTCCTTCAGATAGCCTTTTGTGTCATTTTTGACACCCTCTAGGATCTGACGAGATGTGCCTTCAACGACGACATTCCTGCTTCCACAAGCAGATACGGGCTCGCACCCCAAGTCGGCTGTGCGATTGTTGTTCTTGGTTTGCCTGAGAGGTGAAACATATCCACTCAGACTGAGATGATCGATAACGTTCACGACGGTCTCCTGAACAGTCTGGTTTTGCAAAGGCCTTTCCTTCGAGTATGTGCTAGGATCCGAATTCAGAGGATTTTCTGTGCACCGATTAAGATTGTCGGACTCATCTGGTTTGGCTTGTGCCATGACATTATTTGCATACGGCAAAACAGTAGGGAATTGTTCCAAGAACTGCGATTTTGCTTCACAGAGATCAGATATCATACGAGAAATATCTGTGCGCATCTGGGATGTTTTTGCACGCTCATCGATAAGCTCCGCGTTTCGATCCTCAAGCTGTCGCCGCAGGACTGCGAGGACTGCTCTGGTCGAGTCTGACTCGCGCAACAGCCCATCTACATGCGATTCCAAATCCAAAGCACAGCTCGCATGTGTAAAGTTAGAAGCAGGCTTTATTTTGCACAACCGTTTTTCAGCAGCTTCGAGCTGTTCCTTCAAATTAATCATAGCCCCTTCATACCAAGCCACCGTACATCGAAGCCCAGCGTTCTCAACATTGAGTTCTGCAATTTCTTTTTGAAAACTGTCATTTTCCACAAAAAGTTTGGTGAACTGAGATTCAGTTTTCCGCTCTGGGGCAAATACAGCTGTTTTGCCCGGATATGGAGAGTTTTCAGAAACGTGTACACATGATGCATGCCCTCTAGCTAACGAGCCCTTCTCTGCTATCTCTTTGGCAGCACGTTCCATGAGCAAGCGCTCTTGAAGAGAAGTTTCTCGCCTCGCAGCTGCCACAAGTTTTTCCTCAGCAAGTTCGAGAGCGACAGCAATTCCGTTCCCAGCACCCTGTTTGGTATTTCTTTCGGCTGTTTCGGTTTGAGAAGAAAGCCGTTGTATTTCAGAGTCAGCTACATTTAGAGCATTTGCTGTTTTCCATAGAGCTCTCTGGAGACGTGCGAGCTCAATCTTCAGTCCATCACTTGAGCACCTTTCCTCAGCAAGTTGGGAGAGGAGCACCTCGTATTCTGCGCGAGTTGTCTCGACGCCATCTTGAAGAGTGCTGCACTGAATTTCCAAGACATTGACTTGATTTCGAGCATTAGCAAGTTGAAGTTGTGAAGAAGCTAGGCTGTAGTTTCTCTCGGCGATATCACATGTATGTGTTATGGCCATCTGTGTAATTTGAATGAGGAAGAGGCGTTTTGGTCAGAAGACCCGTACGTTTCGTCACTGAAACTTGGGTCGAACGTCATCTGAAATTGTGTAAGATGACATCTATTATCATGCCACGCCGAGTCGCAACAGTTGACATGACACAGGGAAGCCCATCACCAGATTTTGCTGCGACTCGGAGTAGAACTTGCCTTGCTGAGATCATTTTCATTTTTTCGCCGCTCCGCGCCAAAAGCTCGAACAACCACGTTAAGCTTCTTTGTCAACAAGTTTATCTCGGCTTGGCCAAGCTTTCCGAGTCGTTGTATTCCGGCAAAGTCATCGAGAGAGCATTGCGACTCTATTTGCATGTTGTACGTCTTTGCGCGTGTAAATTCTGACGGCTTCATTGCTCACAACGGACAATTTTTTTTTTAATAACGTACGCGATCAATAAAAGGTCAGGGTGCAAATATCATTTTCATTTATCTGATTAGCGCCTGGCGCGTGTCAGCATACAAATTCTATACATACAGTCAGTGAATGTATATATATTAGTATGGAATGTGTGACATGTGTGAGAGTGCGTGAAGCCTGCGGTCGGTTGACCTGCGTGAGCATGGTCGGACAATATTCCGGATCTCAAACATATAATTTCCCTCGATTTCCTCGCAAAGCTCTATAAGTCCCCCGGTGTAATGTCTCATCAGTAATTGCTCACTCAATATACCAATCAAATACCATTAATAATCCACATCACCATACTCATCTCATTCGCATGATTCTAATTCAGCAGGACTCATTCATTGTAATCATCTCCAAATTTGGAAAGAATATCAAGAAAAAGCATAGTTTCCGCCCCCGCCAAGCATCTACTTCGCCCCGCGCAGGGTCGTGCGGCCAAAATCAATATTTTTGTCCGCTTGAACGCGACAAGTACGCGGGTCACATGGCGGAAGAACAGAAAGAACTGGACGACCTTAAAGCCCTCATGGAAAGCCAACAAGATACGCTCTCAGAGGGAATGTCTGCTATGACTACGAAGGCAGCGGCTCTGTTAGAAAAGCTCGACAGAAAGGTCGAACTTTCCTGCTCAAACATTGAAGCCGGGCACAAAAGGGTCGCGCTCGAGTATCATGTTGAGACTGTGAACTTTGATCCGGAAATGCCACCTGGTATTTTTGTCCCGAAACCACCACCGCCAAAGCCGTCATCTTGGTCTAGGCTTCGAGAGGGCCGAAATGGCTCAGGAGGCATGACGATGGGCTCCAGCCTACGGGGAGGCGCGGCCACGGATGCCACGTTTTTGGGCGTCCCGTTCGCCAAGGGGGCGGGGGGCGCTTGCCGCGACCACGTGGGGATAGTGAGTTGGGACCCGGGCGCCCGCTCGGGGGTCGTCCCGGCAACGCCCATAGCCTCTGCGTGTCGATCAGCGCGCGATATTGAGTTTGGCCGCACGACCCTGCGCGGGGCGAAGTAGATGCATGCGGGGTCGGAAACGATTTTTTTTTGTTGATTCTCTGAAATATAGTTATTATTTTTTAAATATAGAAAGTTATTGATTGTAAAGATTATTCAATAAGTCAGGACAGCAGATGTGCAGCAGGCCATAAATCCAGGGGAACGAGGGATTTGTGACGGAAGCGATCCCAAAATTACACACTTAATAAGGTAATATTATTATATCGGTCTTGAAAAGTAATACAGAACTTGACTCCGCCATACGACATCATAGTTGTCAAAAATTGGAGTTGAGCTTAGGTAAATACCCAAAAACCAAAAAAACCATTTTTTTCTCTGTTGGCTTTTTCTTTTATAATTTTTTTTTTTTTTTTTTAATAAAGAAAATATGTAAACACACAAAAAAATGGTTTTTTGGTTTTTTTGGTATTTCAATGACGTCCACATAAGGCCATATGCGCGCTCCGTTGCGAGGTGGAAAATACATTTTCTAACTTTTAAATGTGAAATTTGATTGGTATATCGATGGAGCAATTAGTAATGAGATTTCACATGGGGGACTTAAAGAGCTTTACAAGAAAATCGAGGGATATTATATGTTTGAGATCCGGAATTGGTGTCCGACCAGGCTCACACAGGCCAACCGACCGCAGGCATAACACAGTTCCACCCATATCGCACAGTC
>MDSX01063407.1_pt1 | contig 16373 bp, 18 predicted proteins | sample 811141 | NCBI WGS metagenome assembly MDSX01 (sample SAMN05326642, study PRJNA326480) | marine metagenome | isolation source: seawater | place: Atlantic Ocean: South East | collected 2010 | reverse complement strand
TTTACTATCACTTGTATCATTAGTATTTGAAATTTTAAAACACCAACCTATTTTAGGAACTTCATTAGCAACTTTACCACTATGATTTATATTTGCGTTACCAGCTGCATATAATACTCCTGATTGAAAAGCAGTTTGTAAGTTTTCACCAGTATTTATAGTAACTTCTGCATGATAGCATTGCTGTTCATTAAACGCAGTATTATTATCGTGTATTTGTTGTGCAGTAATATAATCGTAGTTGTTAGGCGCTGCTGATTCATCTATAGAGTCAAGTTTATCATTAACAATAAACCAGCCTGTAATATCTTTGTTTATTTGCACTGTATCTATATATCCAACCCATTTAGTATTAAATATCTCTGAACCACCTAGCCCTATAAATAAATTTTTATTTCTTTGTTGAATAGTAGACTTACTATCATTAGTAATATTACTTGCAAACTCAGATGTAAAGTTTTCTCCATTAGTATTATATATATCATCCCATTTAAATATCTTATCGGAAGTATAATTAATTCCAAATAAAGTATAAACCTTATCATCCATATTAACAACAGCCATATCATTTAATTGAAATACTGTGCCTTTTCCTTCCGTTGTAATAGTTGGTAAAATACAAGAAGTATTTATTTCTATAATTGATGAATCTTGTTGAGGAACAACACTATCTGGATTATTTGGTATATAAAACAATGGTGCTTCAACATCTACAGAAGGAGATATTGTTATTGTATCTGTACTAACACTAGAAGATAAACCATCTTGTGCGTTTATTGCAGTGTTTAAAGCTGTTGCTATACCATTAACCCCTTCAGAAATACCTATAGCAACTGATACTGGCGTATATCCTTCTATATCAGGAACTACCCCTGTACCACCCTGTACAAAGTAAAATACATATTTTAATTCTTCATAGCTAGAATTATATGTTACTGCTTGTATTGTAGCACTAGTATAATCTTGTTTATTTTCGCTTATATCTTTTTTAATTACATAACTTCCTAATGGTGTAGTAGATAAATCTGCATATAAAAAATTTACAGTAAAAGTATTTACACTAGGAGTTCCTACAATTACTAATTGTCCATCTAATTCTGTGCCACCTGATGTAGCATCAAAAATTATTGTATCACCAGCTGCTAAATTATGATTATTGTCTGTAAATTTTACATTGCCATCAGTGTGTGCTCCTATAGCTGAAACAGAATAACTATTATAAGTTTGAACAGATCTTAATACTTTTAATGTCTGTACAGTTTTAGCACCTGTTGTAAAACCCTCGTTATTTTGCAATACTTGATCGTTAGATATTGCTTGTAATGTACCATCTTCTGATACAGGATTTATATTTTTAGAATATGAAGCTGCATCGTTAGGTATATCGGTTTCTGAAGGTGAACCTACAACTCCAGATGTAAACGTTGATATTTCAAAACTACTTTTAGCCAACTATAACTTCTCCCCATAATGTTGTTTTACCTTTTACTATCTCAACAACTTGTACATTAAAATTACCATTTTTAAAAAAATCTACTATAGCAAATGCGTGATTCCAATTAGTCAATCTACCGCACAGCCAATCTTCATCAATTTCTATATCTTTCAAACAACCTAAACTCCATGCACTAATAGTTCCACCTTTACGTGTCTTAGTAAATCTTTGTAGGTCATGTGTATGACCATACATAATACTCTCACCATAAACATCTATGTGCTGGAAAGAATGATATTTACCAGTAAACTTACCGTGTGTAAAATTCAACTTTCCTATCTTTAAATTTTCTTTTTTATTATAAGGATAATAATTATATCCTCTTTCTTCTAACTTTAGAGCATTATAAGTTTTATAATGACTCAAGTATGGGTATCTTGTAACAAACTTATCTAACCATACTTCGTGATTACCTTGAACAAAATGTCTTACATTGCAACCTGCTTTGTCTAACGCTTTATCAATTTGATCCATACCTTTATTAACTGCTTTAACATCTTTGTTTAATAATGGTATTAAGTCTTCCATTGGTTTAGCATTTCTGCCTTTCCAATAGTGCGTACTAAAATGTTCCCATTCTCCAGTATCTCCTAAATCAACGTATTCGTCTGGCTTAACAATTTTAATAGCCTTACAAACTACGTTAATAGCTTTCTGATCATGTACTGGAAAGTGCTTGTCAGGAGTAACTATTACTCGTTTGTGTAATTGCATTCTATACTTGCTTCCCAATAATCAACTGGTATGTATATATATCCATATATCATCTCAATTCAAAATGTGGAAAGTCGTCAAATTTGTTATCGTCAACTTCAAAGTTCATGTTCCAATCTCCTCCCCAACGTAAAGTAATACCCATCCCACGAGCCAACCCAATGACGAACCCACTAAAAAGGTGGAAACGTTCACGATCTTTCCAGTCAATAGGGTAAGGCACGACATCAACAGCCCTACTAGGCTTAGAATTATGCCTACCGTTAGGGTAGTGTACCTTAGTCTTTCCTTCTGAGAATAATTGTTCTTGTCTTTTTTCACTTCTATGCCCTTCTAAAACAGAACAATCTACATGCTTTATAACTTCATTAAATACTTTCTGAAGATCTTTATGACATGTAGCTAAGTTTTCTCTGCTTCTTTTTCCAAACCTAGGCATTACTTCTTCTTTATAACTTTAGTTTTACCATTATGAGTTCTAGCGTATTTATGTGTTTTAGTTTCTCTTATAAGAGTACCACTATATCGCTTTCCTCCCCACATCCAGCTTACTTTTTTACCCATTACTTCTTACCTTTTTTAGTTCTTTTTTTTCTAGTAACTCTTTTTTTAGGTCTACCTCTTTTTTTACCGTATGTTCCTTTTCCGTATGGCATAACTTCTCCTATTTAGACTTTATTTTATCAACTATAGGTTTTAAGACCATGTCCCAAACCAAATCATCTTTTGTAGATGGTGATAACTTTATACCTTTTTCTAAAACATATAAAGCTAATAACATCCATTCCCAGTTCGATGTAATAAATGATAACATTATTTTCTCCTAGATTTCTTTTTTGTTTTCTTTACTCTTTTAGCCTTGCAACCACAAGTAGTACAAACATACTCTGCTTTTGCATGAGCTAATTTTTCTAACTTCTTAATTCTTCTATCATGCTCTTGTATCTTTTTAAGCTCACGATTATCCATTACTTTTTTTATAACAGTATCGGCTAGCTTTTTTAATAGCATAGCTTGTATCATTTTTTATCTTTCTTCTCCTTTTTGCTATCTTTTTGCTCTTCTAACATAGTTTCTACTAGTTCTAAAGCACCTTGTAACTTTAAATAATAAGCCTCTGCTTGTTTAAGTTGTGCTTTTAGATTATCTTTTTTTGTCTTTAGTTCCATGTATTCTCCATTTTATTATTTAATTATATTATTATCAGTCGCTATTTTTTCCAATGCTTAATTCATTTTCTATCTTACTTAGAATATCATTCTTTGCATTTTCACAACAACTAACATATTTGCTATCATCAGGATAACCATCAAAACCCCATCCTTTATTCATTATTATAGGATTGTCTTTTGGAAGTTTTTGTAGTTCATCATAATTATCAGTGTAACCTACTCTCGATATATCTTTGTTTTTATATTTTTTTATAATATTTAGTAGCTTATTAATCATTAAAAGTTAGTTCCAAAAAATGTTGCATTATTAGTTACAGTTGGTGTTCCACCACCACTGACTGTATATTCTAAATATGGTATCATAGATGTAACTGTAGAATCTGATTCTCCAAAATAAAATGCTCTTTCTAAGTTTTCGTTAGTTGTAGCGCTTCCTGGTCTTTGGGAAAATCCACTATGATCATCATAACTATCTTGATAGTAAGCATCATAATCCATCATACATATTTTAAAAGTACTTAAACTTTGTAAATCAGATTTAGCATCTGAATTAAAAGAAAAAGATTGAGCAAAAGGATTAAGACCTATATTAAGTAAAGATGAAGCAGCGCTAATTATATTTCTATTTGTAGTTTGTACACCACTTGAAGTAGTGTGGCTAGAATGAATATCAGTCACTACTATTTCTGCAGAATATTCTTTTACAAAAAAATCACTACTACTCCAATTTGAACCATGACCAGAGAATTTATTCCATTGTTGACTACTAGCTCCTGCTGAAGTATATTCTGATTTTAAAAATATAATACTTATGTCATTATGAGGAACTGTTTCACCAGTAGGATATGCTACTCTTGCCATTCCTCTGCATTCAAATGTTAAATCACTAACAGTTCCAGTTATTCCAGATGAGTCAAATTCCATGTGTGTTTGGGCATGTCCATATTGTCCAGCTGCGCTTACAAATTGTGTTCCAGGTCTAAAAGTAGTAACTTCCCCACAACCTGGTCTTTGATTGTCATCTCCAAATGCTGATTGATCTGATTGATTTCCAAAAAATAATCCAGTTGCGCTATCAGCAAAATCATTATTTCTTATTAAATCAAAATTTGAACTCGATCTTGGATCAAATGGAGAACTAGTATCACTAACAAATCCGTAAATTCTTGCTTCTTCTGAACTTACATTTAAATCTGCATCTAAATATTGTGCAGAATTAAAATCTAATGCTGTATCAGGTTTTAATATTTTTGTGTATCTATAGCTTCCATCATCATTTTGTTTTAATGTGTGAGTAGTATAGTAATTTAAATTGTTATAATCTTCATCAAATGCTACTGGTAATCCTATATTAAAACAATGATTAGATATTTTAAAACTAAAATTATTAAGATCATTTGGTTTATAATAATTAGTGTCAACTTCTATTTTTAAATCTTTATTAAATTTATTAGAAATGTCTGTGCAAAAATCAGATAGTTCTAAATTTAAAAACGAGGTGTCTTCAAAATTCTTCCTTTGAAATAATGTTTTAATCTTATCAGGTATATCAGCAGTATTAATAAATGCAAAAAATACTTCATCTGTTGCACCATATCCACCAACTTTTTTATTATCTTTTGTAAAATATTTACCACTACCTCCATCATCAAAAACCTCCAATCCATATATATCACATATATTGTTAGACATTACACTTTCTATATTACTCAAATTATAAGCCTGTGCTGTAAATACAATAGCATCTTTAAAGTAAATACTACTTCCTGATTCAAACATATCTAAAAAACTATAATCTGTTAAATCAGAATCTCCAAACTCTTCTTCATCTGTATACTTACCTTTAGCTATAAAATCATCTGTAATTTTACCTGCAAAACAATCAAAATAAGAAATATCTTTATTTAAGCGATTATATGCACCGTGTATACCTAAAGTTGTACTTCCAATATTTTCACCAATATTAGTTAAATTAAATCCAAAATCTCTTATTACAGTATTTTCTTCATACTTACTATTTTCTAATGTTAATCCTTTAGCATATATGTCAAATTCTATTTTACAATCTTTAAACGATTTATTTAACTTAACAAGCTGCCTAACTTTTCTTCTTGTTAGTAATACTTCTAGATCTGTTTCTACATTAAAATCTTGTAATTCTTCATCTAATTCTACATTAATTAAACTAAACTCTAATTGTTGTGTTCCTAAATGTTGATTTTTATCAGGTCTAACTCCTACTACTTTATGTGGATTGTTTCCTTTTCTTTTACCTACACTCATTATACCTTTATCCATTAAAGATATATCACCAATAGTAGATGTAGTATCGTTAAATGTTAAATCAATTTCATCAAATGTTCCATCTGGTTTTTTGTACCATAACGGAGCACTAATAGGATACAGTTTGTAAGTTGTATCATCTACTTGACAATGTGTTCTACTTAATGCTTTCATTCTTAAAATATTTTTTATATTTTTTTACATCTTGCTGCCAAAACTTTAAAGACTGCTTTAATATTTTATTATATTGTTTTTTAGTCATTAATCTTGAAAATCTAAACTTGCTACACCATAACACACTTGATTATCTGCATCCCAAAAAAATGATACTATATCAACGTGATTAGCATCTGTTGTTAATGTTGGATTGCTTCCACCTGCAAACTTAACAGTAGAAACTGTTGCTGCTGTACTATCATGCTCAAATACTAAATAACCATCAGCTGCTATTGTTCTGCTTCCAACGCCATCTTGTTTTAATAACAAAGTAAAATTACCTGATGTATTTGGAAAAAATAAATTTAAATCTAGTAAATTATCAGTAAGTGTTACCATTTGCTTATTACCTGTTCTAAAATCTACATTAGTATCAGCAGCATTAAATGTAGGTGTTACTAAATCAAAACCTACACCACAACCATCAAACTCTACATGACCATTAGGCTCTATATTTAAATGACCTGCTATGCTACTATTATTAGTACTAATTGTAGTTTCTGCATTTGCTTCTGTTTTTAATACAAAGTAATTATTTGCATTTGCACTATCAAGAAATACTAAGTCTGAACCACCATTAGTAACAGTTTGATATATACCTATATTTATATCTCCACCTGTTACTGACTGAATCATGCCATAATTATTTTGACTACCACTTGTACCTGCAATTATAGTATTTCTTATGCCATAGTTGCTAACTGATCCTATGTGAGTTACACTATTGCTATTTAAATCTATTTTAAGTCCTTGATTAATAACTAACTGTCCACTTTCAGAGACACCTGTATGGTCAAAATCTATAAATATACCATTTGTAGTGCTGCTGCTTGTTGCTGTACTATTTTTATCAATAGTTAATGTACCTTGCATTTCATCGTCAGCATTGTTTGTTACATAGTTAGTAACAGCTGCTGGTATAACTGTGTTTCCAGCCATTGCTGTACTTCCAGTTGTTCCAATAGTTAAGTTACTTGTACCAGCACCTATATAAGTTCTTAAATCAGCACCTGTAACATATTTAATAAGCCCGCTATCTGACACTAAAAATTTATCTGTATCACTTGTTGCTTCAGGTATAGTAGTAATAGTTAAGTCTTCATCAAATGTTATTGCATTTGTTATATTACCACCTGTGATTGTTAAATCACCAGCAATAGTAGTAGATGATGCTGCTCCATATCCTATGGTAGTATCAATAGTATTATCAGTATATGCTATAAATTCTAATGCTGATCTATTAGTTCCATTAGTTATAAGTGCTTTAGTGTATTTACCAGTCTCTTGACCATCTGCTATACTTCCTATTTGAATAGTATCTTGAACATAAGTAACATCTTGGTCTGCATCATTTTTACCATCGTAAGATTCAATAAAAATCATATCAGCATTAGAAGGAGATGCGCTGTTATGTTTATATGTAACAATAGGACCAAATGAACCTGCATCAGTAGATGTTATTTGAAAACTTGGCTTAAGAGTGCTTGGACTATTATCTACTATAGTTACATCACCACCATCTGCATCTAAAGTTATATCTCCGCTTACATCAAATGTTAAATCGCCTGTTCTTGCTATTGTAGCAGGCATAGTTACTGTACCAGTAAATGTAGGACTTGCTAATGGTGCTTTTGTAGCTATTGAATTAGTTACTGTTGTAGAAAAGTCTGCATCGTCTCCTAAAGCTGCTGCTAATTCATTTAATGTATTTAATGCAGCAGGAGATGAATCAACTAAGTTTGATACTGCTGTAGAAACAAATTCTGTTGTAGCTATTTTAGTAGAACTATCTCCAGCTGATTGTGTAGTAGTTGTTGGACTACCACCTAATGATATACTACTAGCTAATGTATTAATGTTGCTTGTACCAGCAAAAGTACTTAACGCAGTATTTTCCACATTATTTAATGATAACATAGTTTTTAAATTAGCAGGAGTTATTTCTTCTATTATGCCTGCTCCTGCAGAATCTCTACCTAATATTCTATCAGTAGCACTAACGTTTTGCATTTTAGCATACGTAACTTGATCATCAGCTATATGAGCAGTATCAATAGATCCATCTACATAATGTTCACTGTTAATAGAATCATCTGCTATATTATCTCCATCTACAGCATCAGCAGAAAGGTGAACATGATCTATACTTCCATCTGTATAATGTTCACTATCAACTGCATTGTCTGCTAAGTTATCTCCTTCAATAGCATCATTACCTATATAAGCATGAGCAATTGGAGTTGCAGTCCATTCACCAGTAGTAATAGTCCCTACTGTAACTATGTTTGCTTGTGTAAAATGTTCAGTAGAAGTATAATTGTCTAAAGAGTTATGATCTATTTCACTAGGCACTGATGTAACAGTAACAGTTCCACTACTATTAGTTACATCAATACCACTTGTACCTAATATACTAAATGATGCTGCGCCACTATTTTGATTAAATCTAGCACCAGATCCTGAATCTGTAGTTACTTCTACTGATGTAATTGTTCCAGTTGTTGTACTATAACTATAAGATTCAATTTTATTTTTTATAGCTGCTGCACTCATTATTGTAGTATCATTGTCTGTAAATGCACTACCTATATTAACATTTGTAATTCCTGTAGTACCGCCTGCTGATGTATCAAATGTCCAAGTACCAGTAGTTGTAAAACCACCTGCTGTTATAACACCACTTGTAGTATCATCTCCACTATTTATAAGAAATGCGTCATCTACATTAAATGTAGTTCCTGCTAAAGTTAAATTTGTTCCACCTGTATAAGTTGTATCAGTATTTAAATCATCTACTACTAAATCTATAGTTCCATCACCATCTTGATATGTAGCTGTTATTCTTATTTCAGTATTACTGCTAAACATATTACCAACTATATCTTGAACTTGTTCTGTGCTTAATTGAGTATTTGTATCTGGTGGTATTTGAAAAGTGCCATCTTCTCTTAAATATTTTGTAGTAGTTCCTGTAGATCCAGGATTAGGTACAATACCTGCATTGTCATTGTCAAATGGATTACCAGTTGCCCATGGTACATTATTTACATTTATATTTGTAGAACCTTGATCTGTTGTCCAATCTATATGTTCACTAGAAACATATCCGTTTAAATTATCATGATTAGGTACTTTAGAAGCTGTTAACGCAGTAGCATTCCAAACGCCTGTACTTATTGTACCTACTGTAGTTATATTTGGTTGTGCTGCTGTAGTTAGTGTTCCAGAAATACCAGCACTAGATAAAGTAACATATGTTGTATCACCTGCTGAATTTTTAATAAAAAGATTACCATTAATATCTACATTTGGTGATGTTATATCTAGTGTAGTTTCTGCAAAGGTAAGTATATCTGTATCAGAAGAATGACCTATAGTGTTTCCTGTAATACGTATATTTCCAACAGTAGTAGAGTTAAGTCCTAATACGGTAGTTAAATCTGAATCATCTCTATTCCAAGTCGTCATTAAAACTCCTACATGTCATGTTGTTTAATATTAAATCCTGTGTCTAATCTCCTTGAGTTAGCATATTTTTTAGCTTCTATTAAATGAGACATATAAACTTTACTCCAATAATCTGCTAAAGGCACACCTTCTACATTTTTTCTATATAAATATTCCATAACCTTAGCAACAAGAGCATCATGAAACTGTTCTGGTAGTTTAGAATACTCTGCTAAGTTTATAGAACTTCCAGTACTAAATTTACTTAATTCAGTACCACCGCCATTGTCTACAGTAGCTATTTCTTTACCGTATACTCTTATTGTATCTCCTGCTATAGATGGTGGTGAAACTTCTGATCCATAAGTAGATGTAGTACCTATTGCTAGTTTACCACGTTCTATCCACCATACATATCCACTTGAATTTAATACTGCCATTATTCATTCTCCGTTGCATATATTTTTGCTAATTCACTGCTAAGAACTATAGAGCTAGGAATTTCTAAACCTTTAGCTTGAGCCAACATAGGCATTAATGCTTGATACATTTCAAATTCTTTTCGTCCTTCTTTTGTATCAGGACCAGTATATGTTGCTCTATACCTTTTTTCTCCTGTATCTTTATTAAGTTCTGTAATTAAACCTGATCCAGGAAACATTTTTTTAAGAATAGCTCTATATGATGCATAATCAGATTTATTAGGTTCTGAATCAAGCCATTTTTCTATTTTAAATCTAAACTCTTCATCGTTAATTATTGATAAAAAATCTTTTCGTGGATTTTTTTCTTCTGTTCCATATCCAAATCTATCTTTCGCCATTATGTTAAATCCTCATCTTCTTTCTTTGGTTTACCTGCTAATCTATCAGCTCTTTCTTTTTTAATGTATACATCTTCTATTGTTGTAATAGCACTAGGTAAAGTGTAATATGTTTGATTCTTTACTGTACCTCCTGATACTACATAAGAGCTGTTTGATACTCTAGATTGTATACTAAATTCTCTGTTTGCACGATTTAATAGTTGTATAATTCTTTGATCTGATACTTCAGGATGCTGTTCTTTAATTATTTCTATCATTTGTTTTAAAGTCATTATTGTTCTGTGCCTCCTGTTGTAAACATTTCCATATATTCTGCTTTTAAAGATGCTGCTCTAGCAGTCATTAATTGATTTAATTCTGCGTCCTCATCATCTTCCATATAATTATGTGCTAATGCTTCTGCTATTTTATAAGCAGCGTATTTCAATACATAATCATAATATTCTGCTGGAAACTTATCTATTGATGAAGTTGGACCATCATAAGCTGTTACTGCATATGTTGGTAAAAATATATAATATAAAGGATTAGATCCATCTGGTGCTGGTTTAACAGTCATATATTGTTCTTGAAAATAATATACAGGATCATTAGCTGAAGCATAATGCATTGAATCAACATCTGTATATTTATGTATATTGCTAGGACTAACTTGTATAGCAGGTATACCATTTCTTTGTACATATATAATTTCATGTACTTCGTCTATATCTATAGCATTTCCATTAGTTATAGCAGGATCTGACCATACTCCAAACTTTTGAGCAGTATCTGATCCTTCTAACGATTTAAACTTTCTATACACATCATAACAACCATCAATAATGTATTGCTGCGCTTCTGCGTCAGTGTATCCGTCTGTTGTACTTATATAATATGTTATCTTATCTTTAAAATCCATAGTTTCCTTTGTTGCAGATTTGGAGCAAGCCCTTTATACGACTTGCTCCTAGTTCTGTTAAACTAATTAAGCGGATTCCTGAGTAATAGTTAACTTAGCATCTGCACCAGAAAATCCAAATGCATACCAGTTAGTTCCATCGCATATTAAATCGCAATAGTCTCCTGGTACAGCACCATTAACAAAAGTAATAGTGTCTGCATCTGCATCGGATTGAACAGCAGTTACTGCATCATCTCCAGAACTATAAGTAGTTCCAACTATTATGTTAGCACTACTATTAGTTACTATTGTTGGTGCAGCTCCTGTAGCTGTTAAGATAACTTTCAGCTCATACCCTTTAGAAACAGCAGGTAAGGTAAGCACATTAGCTGCGCTACCATCTAAGAAAACAGTTTTCCCAGAATCTGCTAATTGTAAAGTTGTATCAGCTGATACTACTTTAACTCCGCCATTTGTTCCACCAATATAAGGTCTAGCCATTTCTTAGCCCCCCCTTACGCTGTGATTTTAATTAACGAATGTGAGTTAATGTTAGTAATACCAATTCCCTCATCAGACATGTATTGATCTTTAACGCCATCATACGCATTATCAGTTTTGATATTTGTTTGATACATTGAAGCTCTATACTGTGAGTGGAATAGATTATCATCATCAACAACTAACATGTACTTGTTATATGGTCCTCTTAAAGCAGGAGTAGGAATCATTTGTAACATTCCATGAGGTGTTTCTAAAGTTCTGTAATTGAACCCTAGAGCATCTCTTTTCATATCACCAAGATTAACACTCCAACCATTGTTACCAGCAAAACCAGCGTTACCAGCCATTTTAGACCAGTATCCTAGTGCACCAGCACCAACAAATGCTTTTTTAACACCTGAAGTTGGAACATATTGGAATATTTTTTCCATATCATCAACAAAGTTACTATATGTGTAACTTGCTTCAGAACATGAAAATATGTTTTGATAATCGTGAGTTGTTGTAGCTTCACCATAAGCTTCAATAGCAGAAACAATACCATAAGTAGTTCTTACTTTACCTGCTCCTGAACCTGCTGGAGTAGCTATTGAACCTACTGCTGCACCGTTAATACCACCATCTGCAAATGATTCGCCTATTGCTGATGAATCGTTATATCCATCTGATTGAGCTGAATCTTGCAATCCAGTACCACCTAAACGCTTACCAAATAAGAAAGCTCTTTCTTTTTGGATTTTGTGTTCTTGTGATTTTTGCATTCTCAACCTAGCTAGTTCAGATGATTCACCTCTTAAAGCTGCTTCTAACAATGTACCAGTAATTTCAAGAGGATTCTTAAAAATCTGACAAGAGTTATAAACTACTTTAAGTTCATCTGACCAAGCTTCAGGTGAATAACCACCTTCACCGTGTGCATTACCAATAACATGAAATACATCACCAGATGCTACGTCAATAGCACCTCCAACTGGTGTAAATTTAATTGTATCTGAATCGGTAACAGTTGTTACTATTCCAACACCTCTTTTAGTTGTTTCAGTAGAATCCCAACATTCAAGTTCTAAACCAAGCCATGAAGCATTACATGCAGGTAATCCTACAATATTAGCTACATCCATATTTCCTGATTCACTACCATCAGTTGCGTTTGCTACATCTGTACCAGAAGTAAAACTTTGTTTTACCCAAGGTTGTTTGTGTTCGAACATTTTAAAAACGGGATCTGGAACATTTCTTGTTTCTTTATTAGCTATAACAGTTGTAAACGGAGTTACGTCCGTCCACAATTCTTTTACAACTTGAGGATCGATGTAAAAATTACGTCTATCCGTAAAGAGAACTCCAGATGCCGATAGATCTTTTGCTGCCATCTCATTATCTCCTAATTAACCCTTCACTCAACTGCTATATAAGCCTTCGGTCAGGGATAGATTGTTTATTATTTTTTCCATGCCAGCATACTTTGATTAAACAACTGCTCATCACTCATAGGTGCTTGAGAAGTTCCACTTGTTACTGCTGTGGATTGAGGAACTTTCATTCTTTCTTCTCTTTGTTGATACTCAGCGACTTTTTGTTGTGATTGCATTTGCTCTCTACTTGGTGCATGATTCATTTCATACACTTTAAATAAAGTTTCAAATGTAACATTACTTGGATTTTGTAGCCAATTAATTGCATCGTTTGCTTTATTAGCATCCCAGCCAAGAGTTTGAGTAGCATAACTTACAGCTTGATTTTGAGCTTGTTGCTCTCTTTGAGCTTCGTATGCTAATGTTTGTTGCTCTTGTCTATATTCGTCTACTTTACCATAGTAATCTAACATATCGTCTCTATATTTATCAACAGACAACCTATATTTAAATGAATCGCTGTCTGGATCATTGTATGCGTCTACCTCGTTGTAAGAATGTGGTTTTTCAGGACGATTTGGAGCCTGCAATGAATTCTGCTGCGCAGGTGGTTCATTGGAAGGCGATTGCTGTTCTAAATTTTGCAAGATCTGGGGGTTTTGTTGTATAGCATTTGCAACAGGTCCCATCATGTTCTTATATTGTTCAAACTCTTGACTCATTCGATTAAGCTCACCTTGTGTCTTGTCGTGCTTCGATTGCCAGTATTCATAACGATCGGTATCTTGTTTTTCTTGTTTTGGGACAGCATTAGCATCACTTGCTAATTGTCCTATAGAAGTTTCAGCTGTTGGGTTAACCATATCACCAGTAACACTTAATTTAGGTTCTTCGGGCATAACGCCTGCTTGACCTATTGGTGCTTTTGCTGGATCTGTTGTTTCCATTACTGCCGCTTCTGTGTTTATTACGTTTTCCATGTTTCTCCTAGTTTGTCATTATCAGCAACTATTCATCATCGATACCTAACAACTCCTCATTCATAACTCTTTGAGGACTGTCGACTTCTTTAACAATAACGTCAACTTCGTCCTTAATTTGTTTTAAGTGGTCATTAGTTCGATGTTTGTACAATTGAGATGCTGCTTTCATATCTGCTTCCAGTTTTGCTAGCTTCACCTCAAAATCTTTTAATTCAACACGTTTTCTATCATGCAGTGATTCACGCTGTGCAGTTTGAAGATCACCTTTAAGTTTTTTGATTTCTTCTTGTGCATTTTGCATTTGAGATTGCATTTGTTGCATTTGACCTGCTCTCTCAAGAACACCTTCCATGTCAGCTACGTCTGTTTGTTTTAATAACTCTACTTGATCTATAACTCCAAGTGAGTATAATTCTTTATAATATTCAAATCTTGCCCATCTATTAGAAGGTAATGTAGAACCAGATACAACTTGTACGTCATATCGACCTACTGTAATATCATTTACTCTACCTAAAATTGCATTAGTTAAATCATCAAATACTAATTCATTAACTTTAACATCTTTAGGACCTCTATTAGGCTGTATAATTCTAAATGTTTTTTCATCTGTATATATCCATTGTATCATTTCAATAACAAGTAAACCTAATTGATTTAACATTGCTTCAATGTCATCTTTTTTAGATCTAATACGTCTTTGACCAAACTCATCAAGTGCTATAGTTCCTTTATATGTTGTAGGAGCAGCACCTTGATCACCTTGCATTAATGCATATATACCTAAAATTCTTTCTATGTCAGCTTTAGCTTCTCTTTCGTTGTTATATAATTCGTTTGGTAACGGAACAGGGCCAGCAACAATTGGCTGTCCTAATTCAGGATCAAACTCTATAACAGCAGTACCTGCTCTGCCCCACTCTTCTTCTAAGTTCTTTTTATCCATAGAACCTCTAGGTATAAGTAGCTTAACATTAGTAGAGCTAGAAGCATGTGCTATAATTAAACTTCTAATTTTATTAACATATTCTTGTAAACCTTTAACTAGTCTAACATCACTTTGAGGAAACGGGTTTCTATCGTGATGATTCATTAAAGTAACTATTGGATATACAGAAATAGGTTTCATATAATCAACAATAAGTTGGTCGCCTACAGATATAATGCATCTTACTCTATCACATTTTATTGGAGTAATTTGTATCATATTATCTTTTACTAAATCATTTATAGTAATAGGAATTAACCTAGTAGTAGAGTTAGGAATTGAACCTGCTCTTTCTTCTCCTGGTAATTGCACTATTTGCTGAGTAGCAGGATCCATAAACTCATGAAACTCGCCATTAAACTGATCGTACATTTGTTGCGTTCTTTCTACTTCTTGTTTAGCTGTAACGTATATAGGATCTACACCTCTTTTATGTATAACAAATGCTGGATTCTTTAAATATTCCTGAAACTGCTCTTCACTTAAAACACGTTCTCTTGGTTCATAAGGATCATATACTCTAACCATAGGCATTTTAACTTTAGTAAATCTTTCCATTACTTCTAATTCTCTATCATCATCAAGAGCACTTACAGTTGCACCTTTATTATAAGGACCAACTTGTTGATTGTATTCTGAATTATCTCTTGATGTTGGATAATTACCTAGTATACTAGTCTGATCTGCATTTTGTATTTGCTCTGCATAATCAGGATACTTTAATAATAATTGTGATTGCATTGTTTTCTTTGCAATAATAATATGATTAGCATCTTGACAAAACGGATCTCTTGATGCTGGATCAATATATACATCCATTGGGTCTATAGACTTAAGACATACTTCGCCTTTACCAAAATCACCATTCATATCTGGATAAGCCATAATACAGCCCATTCCTTTTACGTAGTAATCATCAATAGCTTGTTTTAATACAGTATTACCATTAGAGGTATCCCATATATATTCCATTAAGTCAGATAGTACTCTACCTGTCTTAACATCACTATCTTCCCTGCCTGTAGCTTGGAATCTTGGTTTGTTTGTAGTAAGAAGAGCTTTTGCTTGTTCAACCGCACTATGTATTACATTTACAACAACAGGTGCTTGGTTTCTAGATTTTAATGTTTCTACTTGAGTTTTAGTCCATTGGACACCAGCTCTAAATTCACTATCTTCAGCTGCTTGTTTTGCCCATTCGGTTTTAGCTCCAGAGTAATCTCGTAAAAGGTCTTCTGTGAGTTTGACTTCATTATTTGTTTCTGGCATATGTTTTCTTTAATTAGCTAATTAAAATTGCTATTAATATAAAAACACGTTACACTGTCATCCAAGACTCATTTTGAAATTTATTACGAAAACTAGTATTTTCTGGGGAATCCTTATCAGAATCTTCATGGAAAGGTGGATAAATACCCTTATTAGCATAAAACATACCATCTAGTAAATCGTCATGTTTTCCTCTGGGATAGAGAAGTAGCTCATCTCTCAGTTCAATCATTTCTTT
>MDSX01007004.1_pt1 | contig 16377 bp, 10 predicted proteins | sample 811141 | NCBI WGS metagenome assembly MDSX01 (sample SAMN05326642, study PRJNA326480) | marine metagenome | isolation source: seawater | place: Atlantic Ocean: South East | collected 2010 | reverse complement strand
ACCGCCGCGACCACCGCCGCGACCACCGCCGCGACCACCGCCGCGAGCACCGCGCCCACCGCCGCGCCCACCACCGCCGCGACCACCGCGACCGCCGCCGCTTCGCGCGTCGCCCGTCTTTTCGCGAAACGTCGCCGGGTCGTATCCCGGAAACAACCGCGCCGCGCACTTTCGATACGAAAAGTCCTCCATCGTCCCGTCGGTGCGCACGATCATGAAGCATCGCGTGTTGTGCACGGGATGATTCCTGACCTGGAACGCGCGCAGGCCGCTGCCGAATTTCTTCGCCGCGTCCTCGTGGCCGAGTCGCAGCAGCGCCTCCGTCGTCGCGGCTTCGTACTCGTTCATGTTTTGATCCAGCGTCAGCTCGTTTCGAAGCGCGCCGAAGTATCGCATCGCGTCGTCGCCGGTGTCGAACGTCACGGGACCGAGCGTCACGGGGCGCGCGGGCGTCGACTCGGCGCGCGGCGCGGTCGCGGGCGTCGAGTCAACCGCCGCCGTCGAGGTCGGCGCGGCGGCGTCGGCGGGCGCGCGCGCGGACGCGGGAGGCGGCGGGACGTCCGTCGTCGGCGCGGAGGGCGCGGACATCGAAGGAGCGCGCGGTGAGTTCGAGCGGTGACGGCGCGCGCGCGTGTGGGGGACGGACGGACGACGATGGATGAGAGGCGTCGGCGCGAGCGGGACGGTCAACGCGGACGCGCGGAGACGCGGGAACGGGCGAACGCGGGAAACGCGCTTCGGAACGCGCGATGACGGGACGATGGGATGATGGGATGGTTTAACGACGCGCGGGCGTCGGAACGCGCTCGGAGGGCTAGGGGTCGGTGGCGGCGGACGCGGGCGACTCGTCGGCGTACGATTTGGCGCGGCCGGAGAGACCGCGCGCGGCTTCGAGCGGGGCGTCCGCGATGGCGCCCGTTTCGTCGTCGCGCTTCGGGCCGGGCTCGAGACCGGTGTACGTGCGCTTGGAGATGAGGTATTCGGCGCCGGAGGTGACGACGGCGTCGGAGACGCCGGAGGCGCGGAGGGAGAGCGCGCCCTCGGCGCGGCGAGCGAGCTCGGTGCCGGTGAGGGCGTCGATGTCGTCGGCGTCGTGCGCGGACGACGAGGCGTTCACCGGTGATATGTACGTGCCGGAAACGAGGCTGAACTCTGGTTGAACGTCGTCGTCGTCGTCGCCATTCGCGACGACGTCTTCGAACGTCGGCACCGACGCGAAATCGAGCTTGACTTCGCCCATCCACATCTTTCCCGGCGTGAACGCGATCGTGGCCTCGTACGGGGTTATGATCGGTTGCATGTAATCGCGCCCGTCCATCAACGCCGTCAACTCGCAGCTCACCATTATGAAGACCTCAATCTCGGGGAAGTTGGCCAACTTTTGCGGATTCGGCTTTCCCGCGACGACGGTGTAACTCTTACGCCCACTATTCGCAATCAACTTGCGCAAGTTTTCGATCATTTCGCGGTAACCCGCGACACCTAAAGTACCGGCGATGATGCCAACCACCCTGGCTTCCTTGGCCTTCGCTATCAAGAATCTCCTTCGCTTCAACGCCCTCGCGGCTTCGCCGGCGCCGTCCGCCTCGACGCGCACCGCGTCGCCATCCACCGATGGATCGTACTGCGCCATCCCACCGAACTTCGCCGCGCAATCGCCCAAAACCAGCATCGCATGCGTCATCGCCGGCCCCGTCGCACCGATCCACACGTACGCGCAATCCTCGTTCGTCGTCCCGTTCGGCGGTCGAAATCGCGACGCGCCGACTCGCGTCGTCGACGCGTCCTCATCCCTCCCTCGCACTCTCGAATCGCGGCTCGGATCGACTTCGACCTCAACCGCGTCCGCGATGACGATCTCCGCGCCCTGAACGTTCGCGGTCGAGCTCGTCGAAGCTCGCTTCAACTCGTCGAGCGCCCAAAAGTATTCCTGGTCGCACAGCGCCACCACCGCGCGCGCCCCGCGCCTCGCCGACGCCGCGGCGTGCGCCTCGAGCGCGCGCGCGCATCGAGCGCAATCGATTTCTTTACGATCGAACACCAACCGCGCCGGCGTTCGGCTCGTCGGTGAGCAGCACGCGCGTCCGAAGTGTACGATGGCGTCGGCGTCCCGGTGCGCCGCCGCGACTTCGTCGACGCAGCACGACCCGAACGTCGTGTCCGCGAGGACGAAGACCTCGCGCGACGCTCGCGCGGCGTCGTCGTCGCGCGCGAGCGCGGTTTGAAGCGCGCGCGCGAGCCTGGCGGCGTCGGGAAGCTTGTCGTCGGGTAACTGCAGGGCGACGCGCGAGAACGCGCCGTCGCGGATCCACGACGCGGTTCGCGCGACGTCGTACGCGACGTCGAACGTCGCGTCGTCGTCGCGCATCGCCGCGGACGAGGCGAGGTGTGCGGCGAGGTGGCGCGCGTCGAAGTCGCGAAATCGTGAAGTCGAGCGCGGCGGCGGCGGCGGCGGCGGCGCGGAAACGCAAACGCAAACGCAACTACACACTACAACACTACGTGACTAACAGGGCGAATCTAAATTTGATGCGACGGGCGCGACGGGCGCGGGGTCGTCGGATGGAAGAGTATCGACGTCGGCGACGGACGATGTGGGGCTGTCCAGCGCCGTCGGCAGGCGTTCGGCGATGACGCGAAGCGCGACCGTGACGGCGCAGATGAAGGCGAATGGAAGGAATTGCCGCGCCGGAAAAGTCAATCGCATGGCGCCGGCAAATGTCCAGCCGCAAATGACTGGGGCGACGATGCGCGCAAACGCCGACGTGGTGCCAGCGATGCCGTTCACGCGAGCTTTGACGGCGTCCTCGCACGAGTTATTCACCACGATGGTGATACTTACGAATCCGATCCCCAATGCGCAAATTTTCGTGCACTGCGACACGAGTGCGACTGTCCACAGCATGGGTTCGTTCGGCATCACCGACGCGAACGGCGCGAGCATGGACACGGCGGCGAAGAGCGCGACGCCGAATCTGAATGCGCGCACGGCGCCGAGCGCGTCGGCGATTCGCGGATACAACACCAATTGAAAGACCAAAAGCGTGACACCACCGCACACCAACAAAATACCGATATCTCGCGGCGCGAATTCGCACCCTCCTAACTCGTGCGAGGTCTTTAAGAACACCGGAAGCATCTCGTCGTACCCGATCGCGATGGCGGCGAGGACGGCGTAGCACGCGACAGCGCGAGTCGTCTCGGGCGTGAATAGGACTTCTTTCGGTGCCACATCTTCGACGTCGTCAGATTCACCCTTGTCACCGGCGACGTCCGACCACTCGTCCACGTCGCGCAACTCTATCGCTCGCAAGTCGCCCGCCGAAGCCAACTTGACGAGACGCTTTTCCTCGTCGCCGTTTCGCGCCATCGCCTTAGCCTCGGCGCGTCGCACGAACGACGCTGTTTCGGGTAACAATAACACCCCTAATACCGCCCCGAGTCCCGTCAGGCACGCCGCGACGCACATCGGCAGGAGATACGGATACGTATCGAACGCCGTCCCCGCGAACGTCTCTGGCCAACGACGCGCGGGCCTTTGTAAAAATCCCGCCGCGGCCGGCGCTAACGTCGACGCCAACCCGTAACCCAACGCCAGAACTCCGAAAGCTTCGCTCTGCGCCTTTTTCGTGGACGTTTCGCCCAAATACGTCTTCACGATGGCGGCGTTCCCGTTGAGAAGCCCGGACATCCAGCGGCCGAGCGCCGCGGCGCGGACGCTCTTCGCCGTCCCGAACACGAACACGCTCATCGTGCTCAGCGCGCTCCCGGCGATCAGCGCCGGGCGTCGTCCGTATCTGTCAGAGATTCTTCCCCACTGATACGCGCTGAGCAGCGCGCCCAGCGGCGCGGCGGCGCCTATCAGGCCGCAGTAAAAGCCGACGTCGATTTCGGCGACGCCAAAGTCTCGCACGGCGAACGGAAGCATCGGCCACACGATGTTCAGGTGAAACGCGTCGACGACGTTGAGGAGCACCAATAACGCCAAGAACCACGGCGGATGCGCGTCGCGAGGCGCGAGCGGGGCGAGCATGGTCGCGCGAGAGCGCCGAGCCGAGGCGGCGTCTGCGGACGGATAGGACGCCGAGGGCGGTCGACGCGAAACCTCGCGAGCGCGGCGCGAACGGCGAGATCGCGTCAATCCATCTTCGTATCTTACAATTCAATCGTCGCGCTCGTCGTCGCGACGACCGATCGGCGGTTCGATCGCGTCGTCGCGATACCCGGCACCGCCGCCGCTCGACGCCGGGGCGTCCCTCGCTCTCGCTCACACCCGTCCGTGCCACACGCACTCTCTCCATCGCGCGCTCGCCTCGCCGCGACGATGCAGAATCTCTAACACGCGCTTCGGCGGGTCTAAACCGAGCGCGCGCGCGCGATCCCATCGCTCGATTCGCGTCAATCCGCAGCACGGCCCAAACTTGGACGTCAAGTCAAACGTCTTCAGCTCGCGCGCGTCGCGCTCGACCGCGTCGTCGTCGTCGATCGTCTCGGCGTCGTCGTCCTCGATCGCGACGTTCGCGCCTGCGCGCGCGCGCGTCGTCAGTCGCGTCGAACGACGGCGATGCGCGCGCGTCGGAAATCCCGACGTCGGCGGCGCACCTTTCGTCTTGCCCGGTCTCGCCGCGCCCGGTTTCGTCGACCTGAACAGCGCGTCGATCGTCGTCGCCGAGGGCGGTCGTCGCGCGCTTCGAGGCGGCATGGCGACGCGCGCGCGAGAGTGACGACGGCGCGGCGTCGCGACAATCGGGCGCCTCGATTCGGCAATTCTCCGTAACCGACCGGATGGATAAAGATCTCAAAGCGGCCCTCGACGCGATCGCCTTTCGTCATCGTTCGCGTCACCGCGCGCGCGCCGCACACGCGAGCGCGCGTTTTACGCGACACGATGCGCGCGACGCAAACGATGACGAGCTGCCCGCGCGCGCGCGTCGCCCCTCGCGCGCGCGCGACGAAACCGCGCGCGAAGACGACGACGATGGCGCGCGCGCGCGATAAGGCGTCGGCGATGACGACGGCGCCCGCGGTGACGGCGGCGCTCGGCGCGCTCGGCGCGAGCGCGGCGAGCGCGAGCGAGATCGCGCAGACGGCCGAGGGCGCGGGACTGGCGATCGGCGGCGCGCTGGCGATCGCGGGCGCGGGCGCGGCGTTGGTGCTGACGGATCCGAGCAAAAGACGCGAGGGGATGATGGCGGAGACTGGCGGCGACGAAGCGGCGAGCGTGAAGAATTATTTCGACACCACCGGGTTCGAACGGTGGAATAAGATTTACGGAGAGACGGAAGACGTGAATAAGGTGCAGCTCGACATTCGCGAGGGACATCAACAAACGGTTGATAAGGTTTTGGCGTGGGTGAAGAACGACGATTTGGAGGGCGTGACGGTGTGCGATGCTGGGTGCGGGACGGGGTCGTTGGCGATTCCGTTGGCGCTTCAGGGGGCGAACGTGAGCGCGAGTGATATCTCTAGCTCGATGGTCGGCGAAGCGGAGCGCCGATACAAGGAATTGGTGGCGAACGGCGCCAAGGCGCCGGCGACCGAGCCCAAGTTTGACGCCATGGGCCTCGAAGAAGCCACGGGCAAGTACGACATGGTGACGTGCATCGATGTCATGATTCACTACCCGAAGGACCGCGTCGACGGTATGATCAACCACTTGGCGAGCTTGAGCAGCAAGAAGCTCATCATCTCCTTCGCGCCGAAGACGTTGGCGTACCTCATCTTGAAGCGCGTCGGCGAGTTGTTCCCGGGACCGTCCAAGGCGACCCGCGCGTACCTCCACGACGAAGCTGATGTTGAAATCGCGCTCAAGGCTGCCGGTTTCAAGGTGAAGCGCCGCGAAATGACCGCGACGTCCTTCTACTTCTCCCGCCTTCTCGAATGCGAGCGTGTTTAATTTAACGCGACAAAGTTTTAATTAATCGAATTCGATTCATCTACAAAGCTATGCATCTCTCGGCCTGATGATAAAAATGTTTGGATGCATGCCTAAGCATCCCGTGATTTGCGCCGCCAAACACGACCCTCGATGAAGCAGCATGAAGAGGGCGGCGCCCATGAGCATGCCGCTCACGAAGGCGTCGCCCTCGGGAACGACAGTCGTGAGCGCCATGATGAACAAAGCTAACCAGTTCGTGACTGGGAAGTCGGGATCGGACACGCGAATGCTCATGATGCGCGCTTCCGACTCGCCGAATAAGATAGAGCTCGTCGCGTGCGCGTACGCGAAATTCTTCGCCTTGTACAGGCAAAGTCCGTGAAACGCTTCAACGAGAGCGCACCTCGCCGCGATGCTAAGCGGCTTCCTATACGCCGGCCAATGTGGCGGCGCCTCTTTTTTGTTCGCTTTCAGCACGGTGTTAACGAACGTCCCCACGCGCGAGATCGCGCCCGTGGTGATGCAAAACACCGCGCCCGCGCGTCCGAGCGTGGTTGCGCCCACGAACGGGACGGTGACCGGCGCGTACAAGAACGCGTTCGATCCCGAAAACGCCACGCAAAGCATCAACGTCTGACAAATGAGCTGAATCTCCTGCGAATCCAAAAATTCGCTCACGGGTAACACCCCGGTAAACGTCGACGACACGGTATCGACCACAAACATCGCCCTTCCCGTCATCATCGTCGTCGTACAAATCGCCCGAGCGTCTCGCGAGCGATGCCCGACGCCAAAGATATCCATCACTATCAACGGATAAATGCACATCGACAGCGCGTCGCACGCGTGATCCACCACCTCACCCAACGGCGATCCAGATTTCGTCCTTCGCGCCTGTTTCCCATCCATCCCATCCGCGGTTTGATACGCGAACGCCAACGCCGCGCACGCCGCGTACGTCCACCGCGGCGCCTCGAAGGCTAAATTCGGGCTCAGCGTCCAAATCAGCGCGTACGCCACCGCGATCGCGAGCAGCCCGAGCGCGGTCATGAGGTTCGGCGCGATCCACGTCGGGCACGATCGCCGCACCGCGCCGTCCCAGAACGCGTTCAGGAACAGTCGTTCGCACAGCGACAGGTTCGGGCTCGAGTACGCGTACGCGCGCACCTGCGCGCACCGTCGCGCGTTCGCGCCGACGTGGCGCCCGCGCGCGCAGTGCGCGCACGGCGTCTCCTCCGCGGCGTCGTGTCCGCCGGTGACGAGGTGCAAGCGCGAGCGCCGCACGTAATCGAGCATCGCGACGCCGTGTGCGGCGCGCGTCGACGCGATTCAAATTTCGACAGCCGGCGACGAACGACGCCATCGCGCCGCGCGCGGCGCCGCGAACGTCGTGAGGCGCGACGCGAGCGAAGAGAAGCGCGATGGTGGCGAAGACGGAGCGCAAGGGCGCCGAAACGAAGCCCCCGACGCACTTCCCAGGCGTCGCCGGGGCGTTCGTTCGCGTCACCATGCACAACTTCATGTGCCACGCGAACTCAAAGGTTGAGCTCGGACCGCGAATCAATTACGTCACGGGCGAGAACGGGAGCGGGAAGAGCGCGATTTTGACCGCGTTGGCGGTCGCGCTCGGGGCGAAGATGAAATCCATCGGACGGTCGAGCACGAAGAGCGCGAAAGGGATGATCAAGACGGGGGCGAGCTTCGCGCGCGTCGTCGTCGTGATCTCGAACGATGGAGAGGATGCGTTTAAACCGGATGTGTTCGGACGATCGATCACGGTTGAGAAGGTGTTGAACGCGACGGGGGCGAATTCGCTGAAGATTAAGAGCGAGAGCGGGGAAACGGTCGGGACGCGGGTGGACGAGTTGAATAAGCTCGCGGACCACTTTTGCATCGACGTCGATAATCCCATCACGGTGATGACGCAGGACATGGCGAAGAAGTTCTTGCACACCGGTGATGCGACTAAGAAGTATCAGTTTTTCATCGATGCGACGCTGTTGTCGGATTTGATGGAGCTGCAAGAGATTGCAAAGAATAAGTCAAACGAGATGAAGGACGTGCTGAACGAGCACTTGGAAACGATTCCAAAACTTAGAGAGGAAGTGGCAGAATTGACGCACGAGCTCCATTCGTTTGAGCGCGTGCAAGAGCTACGATCGAAGGCGATCGATTTCAGGAATCGTCTGGCGTGGTCGAAGGTGGTCGAGGCGGAAAAGAAGTTGGAAGAAGAAAAGGAGGCACAACAGGTGTATGTGCAGAAGAGAGGGGAACTTCAAGCCAAACTTGGCACCGCGCAAGCGACGCTCGAAAAGGCGGCCATAGACAACGAAGAGTTTGGGCGACAGTCAGAAGATTTCAGTAGAAAGCTTCAAGAGCTTAGCGCGGAGCGTCGTCAGGCTGAGAATGAGCGTAGAGAAGCGGGGCGACAATTGCAAAAGGCCGAGACGGATAAACTGAGCGAGGAAACGAGCGTGCGGAAGCTTTCGAAGCGCGTGTCCGACACAGAGTCAAAGATTCAACGGTCGTTGGAGGCGCAGCGAGGCGACACGACAGAGACTGATAGGCGATTGCAAAAACTGAGCTCGAACCTCGTGGCTGCCAAGGCTGAGATTGAGACGTGCTCGGGCGATATAGAGAAATTGAAGGCCGGACAGGAAGACAAACAGCGAGCACAGAGTAACTTCGCGCGACAAAAGAAGTTTGCTGAGAATGAGATCAACGACATTCGCAAGCATATCTCCACTCTGAAGCAGACGTCAAGCAACAGGTTGGTGCTTTTCGGACAGCAAATGCCACGACTCGTCGACACGGTGCAAAGGCGACTGGGTGAGTTTTCCAAGCCTCCAATTGGACCCGTCGGTATGCACGTCACTCTCAAAGATCAAAGTTGGATTGTTCCGGTTGAAGAAGCTCTCGGTCAATCTATGACGACATTTTTGGTCTCAAGCCCGAAAGACATGGATAAGCTGCGCCAAATCAGCAAAGAATGTGGCATGAACAATTTAAGCATTCAAAGCGTCGACTTCAACCGTGGAAGATACAACATCCCTGTTGAAAAGGTACCCAATCAAACCGAATTCACGTCCATCGAAAGTGTCCTGGAATGCAAACACGACGTGGTTTTCAACTTCCTCGTCGATAGCGCCGGCATCGAACGAGCCGTGCTCATGAAAGACGAACGCGAGGCGAGAGGCATGTTCTATTCCGGCGCCGCGAAACAAAAGCAAGTCGCGTTGGCGTATACTTTCCATCGTAAAATCTTCATGACAGGTCAAGTCGTGCGAGATGAAGCCTTCAAAAGCTACAATCAAGCACAACGACTCGGAACGGATCCGAAAGCGCAGATTGCGTCGATGGAAAATCGAGTCAAGGAAAAGCAATCTGAAATCAAATTGCTCAGCAACGACGAGGCTGCGTGCATGCGAGCCGTCAAGGACATTGCGAATATGATCAAGAAAAAAGAAGCTGAATTCAGTACTCTCAATAAGAACGCTCAGAAGGCGTTCAGTGATTTGCAGCAAGCGAAACTTGACGCCGAAGACTCGAGCGGCACTGGGGTTGACGTGAGTACGCTCCAGGAGGAGCTCGACAGCCTCAATGTCGACTTATCCAAGCATCAAAGTAGTCTTAAAGAAGCCGAATTCGCTTTCACGCAAGCTAAAGAGGCACATGATATTGCAGAGAACGTCATCAATGAGAAACTCTCACTCGCCGATTCGTACAAGGCAGAAGTGGAGCAATACGCCAAAGCAATGCAGAAGATTGATTCGGAACGTCAAAAAGCAGAGAAACAAGTTGAAACTTGCGTGGAGCGGCTTCAACAAGCAGATAATCTCATCGAAGACTGCGAAACTAGTATACAGGCGATGAAGACGGAATGCGAAGAGCTGGCCGACAAAACGAAGAAAGAAATTTGTGACCGCGAAGTCGCAGAGCACGCAGGCGATATCACTTTGTTACCGACACAGCTGCAACGCTTGTACGAAAAGACGAAAGAATCGATGAAGAAGGAAGAGAGTCGACACAAGAGACCATACGAAGAAGTGAACGATGAATTATCGGACCGAAAGCGAAAGCTCATCAAACTCGAACACGGTGTGGAGAGCTCAAAGAAGATTTTCCAAAAGCTCAGAGTGGGCGTCAGAAAGCGCCGGGAGACGATGGTAACACAAGCGCGCCAGACCGCCGCCAACGTATCGCACAGATTCAACTATCATATGCAAGCGAAAGGGCAAGCGGGTCAAATTGAAGTCAACTACGAGGAATCGCAGTTGATCATCAAACTCAAGGATGGCACGAACACGAGAGCTATCACAGACACTCGCGCCTTGAGTGGTGGTGAACGATCGTATTCCACGCTCGCGTTCAACCTCGCGCTTGGCGATGAATCTGACTCGCCTTTCCGAGCGATGGATGAGTTCGACGTATTCATGGATGCCGTGAACCGTAGAATATCTATGAAGACGCTTCTTGAATTTGCGAGAAGCGACAATCACTCAAACAAACAGTTTTTGTTCATCACGCCGCAGGATTTGAGCGCCATCAACGCCGACGACCCAGACGTCAAAGTGCAAAAGATGATCGCCGCTCGTCCGTCTTAAATTTGTAAACCGAACCGATAGATACACTACAACACACTAATTCCTACGCGACGTCCCGTCCCACCCTTCCCGCTCCATCAATCAATCAATCTTTTCGTTCTCATCGTCATCTTCCTCGAACGCGATCGCCCCTGCCTCGAGCTCTGTCTCCGGCGCGTTCGGCGCGCGCACGTGCTTCCAGTATCTAAATAAACCGCGCACGCTCTGCCACAGTTTCCACGCCATGAACGCGAACAAGATGCCGAAGATGACTTCTTCGGTCTTGATGCTCAAATAGTCGCCCTTCGTCGGATGCGTAGGCGTGCGCACGCGGTTGCCGCGCCCGAGATGGCGCACTTGCGCGTTTTCTCCACTCGGGGGCGCGGCGGCGCGGGATGATGCCATGGCGAGCGGACGGAAGTGAGGTACAAAAGGTATTCATCACAAGGTGAGGAATCTACGTCTGTTGGTTTTCGACGATCTTCGAGCGGTATTGGTCGATGTTTTCGTGCGTGAGCTTGATCAGCTCGCGACGTTTTAACGGTTGCTTCGTGAACGGACACGTGTCCGGTGCCTCGGGTTGGCGAAGAATCTTGCACCACGTCTCGTAACCTGCGACGTGGCCGTACGGCGAAATCGCCGGTTCTTCGATGGCCATGCGAGTGATGGGATCGATGAATCCCGGGAGTACTGGAAGTTCCTCGAATTCATCGTCGAAATCCTCGTCGTCGTCGCCGCCGTCGGTGTACGTCTTCTTAGTCGCTCGACCGCTCGAACGCACGGGACCCGCTCTGATGGTGCAGTGGAACGCCTTGTCGTCCGATTTCTTCACCTTCTTCTTCGCCTTCTTCGGCTGCTTCGGGGCCTTCGGTTTCTTCTGCTTGATGACCTTCTTAACCATGACCATGCGCGGTTCACCCTCGACGGGTTCGGCGCGCGTGAAGCCCTTGTTCTTGAAGTTGAATCGCAGGTCACCCGACACCGGGTCCACCATATAGTTTTCGTCTTGGATGATATTGTTTTTGACCAAGGTTCGGTAATAATTCGAGCACTGGTAACCGACGCGGCCTGGGATACCTTTGGAAAACGTGCCCCATTCGTAGTTCGCCTTGCCGCCAGGAAGAGAGGCGATGATATCCATGAACTTTTGGTGTTCTTCGTCCGTCCATTTCCCGTTCGCTTGCATCTCTCCCGGTTCGTTGAATCGATAATAGTATTGATTTTCATTCTTTTCGCGATTCTTCCACGCCTTGATACGCGCCTCGGACCATCCTTCGTACGGGTTGACCTCCGGCTCCGCGAGCTCTTCCGCCACTTGCGCGCGCGCGATGGCGTCGTCTAGACGCAAACGTTTCACATTCACGTGCTTCTTCGTGTGACGCACGAATTGTACGCCGAGACTCTCTTCTAAAATGTACTCCGTCTCGAAGAACTCCTCCGGCTCGCCCGCGTCTTCCTCGTCCTCTTCGTCGCCGCCGAACGACATCCGACGCTTACGCAAGCGCTCGATGCGCTTGTTAAACCGCTCGTTCGCCGTCTGTGCCGCTTTTGAGCTCTGCGAACGTCGTTTCAGCGCGTCCTCTTCCTGAATCATGAACCGAATAGACATCAAAAACGATTCCCCATCCTCCGCCTCGCCGAGGCGGTCGCTCGCCTCGAACTCGTTCCCGTTACACACTCTCAGCACCATGTCCGCCTCTCGTTCCGTCAACCCCTTATCCGCGTTCCCGAGCATCAATTCCTCCACCTTCTCCCGCGTCGTTTTCTCCTCAAACTTCTTAAATCGATTCTGCAACGCCGCCACCCGCTCCGCGATCACCCTTCGCTGTTCCTCCGTCAACCCGTCGTCGTCGTCATCCGCCATCCACGCCGGCACCGCCGCCGCCGCTCGCGCGTCGCCGCTCGCGCCCTCGATCGCACTCTTCGCGTTCGACGCATCCACCGGCGCGTTCGCGACCGCCATGTCGTTCTCGCTCATCGCGCCGCCGTCGCCGCGTCGCGCCGCGTTTAAATTTCAAAAACGTCCTCTTCCCGCGTCAAAGGAATGCGCGCGTCGTCGTTCCGCGCGCGTCTCGTTCGACGTCTACCGTCGCTCGAGCGCGTCGATTCGTCGCGCGCGGTCCTCGCGCGCGCGCGCCGACGTCGCTCGTTCGCGCGTCGCGCGTCGATGTGCGGCGATCGGCCGACGCGGCGGTTGTCCCGACGTCCCGCGCGGGGTGCGCGCGCGCGCGCGTGCGCAAACAGTTGGAGCATCATTAAATCCAGGCGCGCGCGTGACAGGCGCGCGATGCGTGGTGTACGGGTAAACAGGCATTAAATTCTGCGCGTGCGGTATTCGGACATTCGGATACGCGAATTCAAATTCCGCCCGCGACGCCGCGACGCGAGAGCGCGACGCCGCGCGAGCGACGCGCGCGAGCGCGACGTCTCGACGCGACGCGCGAGAGATAAACGCGCGCGAGCGACGCGCGGCGACGCGGGCGCGCGCGATGGCGAGCCAACCGAGCTTGGTCGTCGAGCTCGGTGAACCGTTCCTGCGCGACGTCGTCGTGTGCGCGCGCGAGGGCCTGCGCGAGGCGCTGGACGAGGAGAGGATACGAGAGATCGAAAAACTCGTCGTGCATCACGGTGGACGGGTGCGGGCGAACGTCGAGGACGGAGGGGTGACGCACGCGTTGCTGGCGAGCGCGCGCGGGACGACGGCGACGCGGGCGAGGGCGAGAGGCGCGGAGACGGCGCATCCTGAGTGGGTGCGCGCGTGTGTGCACGCGAAACGAGTGTTGAGCGTGGATGAGAATGTGCTTTATAGGCCGCCGGAGACGATGGAGGGGGTGAAGGAGATGCGGGATTGCGTGGTGTGCGTGACCGGATACGCGGGGGCGCGAAGGCGAGACGTGGAGACGATGACGAGGGTGCTGGGGGGGAAGTTTCAAAAGGCTTTCGATCGTTCGGTGACGCATCTGGTGACGTACGAGTTCGCGGGTGCGAAATGGGAGCGCGCACGCGACATCGGAAGCGCGTACATCGTGAATCATCGATGGTTGGAGGATTCCATCAGAACGTGGACGCGAGCCAACGAGGCGTCGTACGCGAGCCGGAGCGGGAAGGAGGAAGATGAATTAGCGGCGCAGGGCGTGGTTCCGGATAGCGAGGATGAGGTTGAAGATGTGGCAAATGAAGTATCCGTCATCCCAGACAGCCTTGTCGACGGCACGACGAGTGCGGAGAAATGGAAATCCACGAGCGACGCGAACACGTTGCTCGCCGTCGCCGGCGCGTCGCAAGGCGCGCCGTCGACCGTCACGAAGAAAACACCCTCTACCGTAAGAAGTGATCGCAGTAAGTCTGCGTCAAAATCACGAAGCTCTCAAAAACTTTCGTTCCGATCGCCTGACTGGGAAGAAGAGGTGAAGCGAGGCGCGCACGTGGCGAGGAGCGCTCGGAACAGAATCGACCCGAGCATTCAGAGAGCTTTGCAAGAGGGCACGAGCCAACCGGAAGCGGTGTTTACGGGTCTGATTGGGAGCCCGAATGACGTGGAAATGGCTTTCGGTGGACGATTCGCGCCTGCAAACGCGTGGTTTAGCTTCTTTGACGACGCCGACCAGGAACCGTTGACGGATATGACGACTCTGGATGACTTTTACGCTCTCGTCGCACGAGGTCAGCGAAGCTCGGGCGATACGGAAGAAAAGATGCGTCGGATCAAGGCTGGTGAAACACGTTTCGACGTATTCGACATGGGGATTTCAGAAGCTCGCGAAGAGGAGGTGGTACGTCCGGGGAGCGGCTTGATTATTCAAACGTTGTACAGCGGCACCGTGGTCTTGGTGTCCGAGCTTCATCGCGAATATTGCGAAGAGATAGTGCAGCTTGTGGACACGTTGGAGATGCAGCAGCAACAAGGGCCGCTTGGCTCGCTGATCCATGCAATGTTACGCGTAGAGACGGCGAAACAGCCTGTGAGGGAAGGCGAACAAATCAAGCCAGGGCCGAATGCTCTCTTGAAGACGTTCCTCGCCTACTTGGCACTTGCTCACAACTTTTCAGAGACCGACCAGGCGCAACTTTTCAATGGAGATGGTACCCTCGTCAATGCAGATACGATTATCACTCTTCCCGCTAGAGCGCCCGGAAATCTTCGAGGTATTTTGCTCAAAGAAGTACAAAGGTCGTTGAGAGATGTTCTCGCTGGATTGTACGAGCTGCTCGCCGGCCCGACTGAACCGGATCCAACTCAGCAAGCTCCGCTGAGTCAGCATCCGCTATCTCAATTGGAGTTGGAAGAAGAAGAAAACGAAGAACAGGAGGAGGAGGAGGAAGAAGAAATAGCGCGCGAAGAGAAAAGGCAGGAGGAAGGGGAAGAGTTGCCGCATCAACTCGAGATGGGAGAAGCCGACGTGAGCGAGCCTGCGGCGGCGGCGGTGTCGGCGGCGGCTCCAGCCGATGTCGAGATCGCAGAAGAAGCACGCGCAACTTCGCTGGCGGAAAGACAGGCGAGGAGAGCGACACCAGAGGCTCGACCGACCCGCACACGCACCACGGCCGTGGAAGCATCGACGTCCAGGCAGAAACCCGTACCTGCGGCGAAGCCAAAGAAGACCGCGAAAGTGAAAAAGACTACGCCCAAAGTGTCGACGCGCGCCGCCGAAGCTGTCCTCGTGACGAATCCGAAAGCGCATATCACGCTCAGTGGCTTTAGCTCCGCCGGAATCAAGAAGTATTCCTCCATTGTTCGTCGAATTGGCGCAGTGTTGTGCCCCGGCCACGAATGGGAACCGTCGACAACGCACGTTGTCTTCGGCGAGCGCGGGAGTCGTTCAATTAAATTCCTCGCTGGTGCGGTCTCCGGTGCTTCTCTACTTGATATTTCTTATTTGGACGCGTGCGCGTCCGCTGGCGAAGTGTTGCCGGTGACTGCCAAATACATTTGGCGTGGAGGTCGCGGCGCCGAGATGGGTGTGATCTCGAGCGACGCCGCGGCGCACTGGTCCAACGTCCCGGGCGCGAGCGCGTTCGACGGGCTTTCCATCGCAATTTTACCATTTGCCCCGAGCGCCAAACTCGAGCAGAAAATGCTCGACACAGTTTTGCGAGCTGGTGGCGCTTCACTATCTTCAGTGTCGTCCAAAGGCGACGTTTGTCTTACTCAAGCCGACGTCGCCGACTTCGTCGTCTCTGATCAAGTCGACGCATCGTCGCCGGCGGCTGTCCCTCGTCTCGAACCACTTCTCGAATGCGGCGGTGACGTCGTCGTCGTGTCTCCCGAGTTCTTCAAGTCGTGGGTGTCCACGCCCGAAACGGCGTTGGATGCGCACTTGTTGTTCGGAAGAAAGTCCTTGCCCACAGGGGCGGCGCTCGAAAAAGTGCTCGCTCTTCGCGGCAAAACGACGAAGAAGTTTAGTACGAAGAAGCCGATCGTCGAAAAATCAACGATCGCGCCTCCCGCAAAAGTGTCTGCGCGGAAAAAACCAGCTGTGGCGGTCGCGCCCCCAGCGAAGGCAACAGAAGCCGCGCCGAAGAAGGTGACAAAACACGCGGCCCCGGCGCCGGTGGCGTTGAGCCAGCGACGACAAACGCGCGCCAAGAAAATGTCTGAGGCGCCGCTCGCGGCCCGTGTGGCGAAACGACGCCGAGTGTTGAGAGATGCATCGAACAATTAGATAGCCACAGTGCGCGTATGCAATAATTAATTAAACTGCATCATTTTACAGATTGTTACAACAGATGAGTGTTATTCGGAAGACATGACGCATGTATGTTTATCATCCTCGTTGTCGACTACTGAGACTAAACGAATGGTCTAAGTCGTAGGATTTAGTAGAAGCCGAAGCCCTTGGCCGCGTTGGTGAGGACGTTGGAGTGAACCGGGTCCGCAACGTGGGATTGCCAGTTGGCGATCGGGCCTTCTTGGGT
>MDSX01066201.1_pt1 | contig 16379 bp, 11 predicted proteins | sample 811141 | NCBI WGS metagenome assembly MDSX01 (sample SAMN05326642, study PRJNA326480) | marine metagenome | isolation source: seawater | place: Atlantic Ocean: South East | collected 2010 | reverse complement strand
TTTCAGCAGCGGTGGCGATGCGCTCCTCAAGATCGAGCACGCTGAGGGCGCGATCGCCCCATGCCTTGACCAAATCACGCGCTAATTGGGCGAGAACTTGATCGGTGGTCTCCGAAAGCTCACAGGGGTACAAGCTGGCACTAACCCGAGGCAACCCCGTCGCGGACTTCTCAGAGAACCCGGCCGCAGACGGTGCATCCTGGACAGGAAGTGAAGGTAGCGGACCATCTTCTGGCTTCACCAAACGGCCGAGCAACACCTCCCGCAACTTGAGACGGGCCATGTAATCGCTGTTTCCACCAAGAATGATGTCCGTTCCACGGCCCGCCATGTTGGTGGCAATCGTGACGGCACCGGCCCGACCGGCTTGCGCCACGATTTCTGATTCACGCTCCACATTTTCGGGTTTGGCATTGAGCAGGTTGTGGGGAATGTCTTGCTCTGCCAGCAAGCTGCTCAACAACTCGCTCTTTTCAACGGACGTGGTGCCAACGAGAACCGGGCGGGCTTTTTTGTGGATCTCAGCAGTTTCATTCGCAACTGCACGCCACTTCGCCACCTCAGTTTTGTAAACCTGATCGGCCCAGTCTTGTCGTGCACGAATGCGGTTAGTAGGAACAATCGTCGTCTGCAGTTTGTAGGTCTTCTCAAACTCCACTTCCTCAGTCTTGGCCGTGCCGGTCATGCCGGCTAATCGCGGATAAAGCAGGAAGAAGTTCTGGTAAGTAATCGAAGCAAGGGTTTGAGTTTCAGGCTGTATCTGAAGGTTTTCCTTCGCCTCTATTGCCTGGTGCTGACCATCGCTCCATCGACGGCCTGGCATCACCCGACCAGTGAACTCATCAACAATGACTGCTTCGTCATCACGAACGATGTAGTTCACATCCTTCACGAACAATTCCTTCGCCTTCAGAGCGTTGGTGATGTAGTGAGCCCAGGGGTCCTGGGGATCAAACAAATCCTCGACATCGAGAAGTTTCTCAGCTTTGGCAAACCCCTCATCGGTGAGTGTGCAGCTGCGTTGCTTCTCATCCACTTCGTAATCACCCTCAGGATCAATCCCGTCTTTTCCCATCTCAGCCGAGCGCTCAAGAGAGGCGGCCAGCTGTGCTGCTTGTTGGTATTTCTCCTGCTCCCGCTCGACCTGACCCGAAATGATTAAAGGTGTACGCGCTTCATCGATGAGAATTGAATCGACCTCATCAATTACGCAAAACTGAAAATCGCGTTGAACGACCTCACTGAAATCCGCCGCCATGTTGTCTCGAAGGTAATCGAAACCCAACTCCGAATTGGTGGCATAAGTAATATCGCAGGCATAATTACGTCGTCGCTCTTCCGAACGCATATCCTGCTGAATCAAACCGACGGATAATCCCAAAAAGCGATGGACTTGCCCCATCCATTCGGCATCTCGACGAGCCAAATAATCATTAACAGTGACCACGTGGACACCACGTCCGGTAAGAGCATTGAGGTAACTCGGCAAGGTGGCAACGAGAGTTTTGCCTTCGCCGGTTTTCATCTCAGCAATCTGTCCTTCATGAAGGACCATGCCGCCAATGAGCTGCACATCGAAGTGACGCATTCCTAGAACACGTTTTCCAGCTTCTCGAACAACAGCAAATGCCTCTGGGAGGATCTCATCGAGAATCGGCCTCTGGTTTTCCAAGGAGCCAGCATTGGCAAGACGTTCTTGAAATGCGGAGGTCCGACGACGAAGATCGTCATCGCTGAGGGGAGCGATTTCCTCCTCAAGCAAGGTGATATCAGAAACAAGCGGCTGGTAACGCTTCAGCTTGCGGGCATTGGGGTCACCCAGCAAGAGCTTTAGCATAGGACTTAGAAAGTCTTTGAAACTTTGAACAGCTTAACTGGAGAGGTGAGACTTGTGCAGGCATAGAAGCCAAACACAGGGAATGCTACAAAAAAAGGGGTTTTAAAAACAAAATGACTCACATCAAAGGCTTCTTCATCAATTTAGAAGAATCAAAAGAACGAAGAAGAAGGATGGAAGATCACTTGTCTAGCATAAAGCTTGGACATAAGTATGAACGCTTTAACGCACAGAGAAGCACAAAAGAGGAAGCAAATAAACGGGGACTAACCCAAGGCGAACTCGGACTCTGGAAATCATGGATAAAATTGCTTGAACATGCAATATCTCAAACAAAGACGGAGCATTTTACTTATTTACACATAATGGAAGACGATACCATATTAAACAAGCACATTCACAGACAACTCATAGGAATAGACAAGAACTTTCAGGATGCGCACATCATACTAACCGACATGTATACGAATGAAGAGATATGGAGAAAATCCACAAATGTCGTAGATGACCTCAAAGAGAAGGAAGAGATTGCATTTACAAAAACATATACAGGGTGCCTATCCTCAGCAATAATACCAGCCAGTCATATAAGTCATATCTACAGTATTTTATCATGCAAAGTCAATGCAGGCGACAAATTACTACCGCTGGACAATACAGTACGGGAACTACAAAGCAGCGGCAAAATTAACATACTATGCACGCTACCTTTTCTAAGCACAATAGACATAACATCAGTTATTTCAAGTGATATTCAAGAGTATGACTCAAGTAACACCGAAATAGGGCTTACTCAGAAACTAAATGCTTTATTGCGAAAGCAACTCAGTGTACTTTCTACAAAAAACACTACAAAAGATATAGTAGAAACCTTGGAAATGCTAGCTGAGGCCTGTGATGAAAAATCAATAAGTCAATCTATAATTAAAGAGGCTCTAAGGCTAGGCAAAGAAAAGGATTTATTCAGGTATAAACTCCAGCCCCGACTCAAAGGACAACCTGGCAATAATCAAGATCAGATACTAGGAACGAAACTAAACCGTAACAGCCATTAAAAACCAAGATGAAAACTATATTGCCGGACTTTATTGGTATAGGAACACAGAAGGGGGGAACGACAACGCTACATAGACTTTTAGAACAACACCCTCAGGTATTTCTTCCAAAGTGCAAGGAGCTACATTACTTTGATTTAAATTACGAAAAAGGAGATGAGTGGTACAGGAAACACTTCGATATGGCAGAAAGGTTCAAATGCTATGGAGAAATAACGCCGCATTATCTTTTCCATTTAGAAACACCTTTAAGAATAAAAAAAACAGTGCCTAATGTAAAAATGATTATTCTACTACGAGACCCGATAAAAAGAACACTCTCACATTTTTATCATGCAAAAAAAAGAGGCTTCGAACATCTTACATTGAAGGAGGCATTAGAAGCGGAACCGCAACGAATGAAGTCAGCGAACGAAAAGATCCGCCAAAGGCATAGCTATATCAGTAGAAGCAAATATATCGCACAACTCGAGAGATACGAAAAATTATTTGGTCCGGATCAAATATTAATCCAAAAGAGCGAAGATTTATTCTCGAATCAATATAATACGTTTGGAAATATTTTAAAGTATCTAAACCTTGAAGACATGAGGCCTCTAAATCAATTTGTGAAGGAGAACAAGGGGAATAACAATGCGGTGGAAGCGGATCCAAAGATAATTATTAAGCTAAGAGAAGTATTCGATTCGACATACAATGATATAGAAAATAAATATGGATTCAAGTGGTGAGAATGCGAGATCAAGATAAAAGATATATAGATATTTTGGCTTTTAGAATCAACAAATTAGGATCAGAAATAGAAAGAGTCTTGAGATTATGAATCCTACTCTATGGATATAGAAGCAACCGCTTTGCGTATAGAATTTGACATCTCAATTGGATTATAAATAGATCGAATTTCATTAGATAGGGCTCGTGCTGCAGAGACATACACTTCCGGAGAATCATCTAAAAGCAGTTTAAAAGACAAGATGCCTTGAAGAAAGCCAGTCCAGTCTCCAAATTCGACTTTGTGGGCAAAATTATATTTTTCTCCGATTTCAAATAACTCCCGTCCGCCCAAACCTGTATAACCAATAACTGAGCAACCACAAGCCATAGCTTCAGCTACTGGAAGACCAAATCCCTCAGGGTGACCAAAAGACAGAAAAACAAGAGATTCTTGAAGAACTTTAATTACGGAGCAATGGTCAAGATTTTCAATAGCCTGAAGACGCCAACCTTTTAAAATAGATTGTTGGGCAAGAAACGAACTGACTATCTCCGAATCACGACTATTTTTCCTAGGCATATAAGCAATTTGATATTTTTTTACGGCATTTTGGGGCAAAAAAGCCTGATCAGTTTCAATACCATTAATCAAAAGAAAAACCTTATTGCACGGAACATTGAAGCAATCAACAATCAAAGAGAGATCATGCTTAGAAACACACCATATTTGAATGATCGAAGGGTGATTATAGGACAACAAAACATCGGATGGCCTCCACAGATTTCCTTTAATACCAAAACTAAAGGCACCGTTCTGATTTAAAATAATTTTTTTTATCTCAGGAAAAACAGAAAGAAATATTGGATAGTATGTCTCTGGCAAGACAATAATATCATTAGACGGCAAAAGATCTGTCTTAGCAAAAAATTCGGCCTTACTAACGGCAATAACGTCACTGGAAAACCAATCAGGCTTAAAGCTAGAATTATCTTGAACGATATGGACTTGAAAACTTAACGACATCAAAATTTCAGCAATCCTATGAATCTGCTTGATACCGCCAATTGGCCGATTGATATCAGGAAATGCTAGAAACCAGAAAGAAAAATTGTCAGCCATCAAAAATGAATAAAGTTAATCTAAATAATAGATTTAATCAAAAGCTAAACGGATTCGAGTCAGTAGTTAGTTTTTTTAGCATACCCTGAAGACGAACTAGGTCTGGTGCACTTGGATCAATACCAGTTGCTTTGTCGAAGTAATATTTAGCTGATTCAATATCCCTGCGCATAATGGCAAAGCTGACTAAATTAAAGCATCGCTTTAATGAGAGGCCATCAATGGCAACAGCCTGGAGCAGATACAATTCAGCATCCTGAAATTTATTAAGATTAAGATAGATATCTGATGCTAAATCATATATATCAGGGTTAGGGCCCAAGATACGATATGCCTGAGAACAACAGGAAAGTGAGAGATCTATTTGCTTTTCCTCAAGGGCACGACGCGATGCAGCTAATTGCTCTAACGCAACACTATGGTCCTTGGGATTTGATAGTTTGGATAGCTTAAGTTGCGCTTCAGATAAAGACTCCTTGGACATCTTGTATCGCTTTAAACTATGATCAACCTCTGACTTTTCAAATGCAAATAATAAAGGATCCTGAAAATTAAAATCTGCAACCACAGCTGTACTCGATTGAGGTTCTCGCAAAGCGCTAAGACGATTTAAGTTATTCAACGCATCAGAATATGATGGCTCAACAGAAACAATAGACTGCAATAAATCATATGCTTGATCATATTTGGACAAGTCGATTAGTAAATTAGCATAATTGTTCTGAATTTGAAGCGATTCAGGATTAAGCGACAGGGCCTTTTGAAAAAGAATCTCGGCTTTTTGAAATCTTGACAATCTCCGACAAGTTGCTGCATACAAAGATAGAAAACTTGGATCATCAGAGAAAGAAGATTCAAGCTGTACAAGTATTTGATCTGATGCAGTGTAGTCACCAAGCGAAAAATAAGCAGCTGCTACATAACGAGATAAGTTTGGTTGAGTTCCAGGAGTAATACCATGTACATTCGATTTCTCAATAATTTCGGAAAAGCGATTCTGGGTAAATAGAATTTGGAAATCTGAATCAAGATTCACAACAAAATTAGTAATAATGATAATCTTACACTAACGAAGATACTAAATCAAGATTTCACAGGTCCTGTAAATTAGGAAAGACCTGATTTATCCAGGCACTCACAAATTCAAACGCAGGTCCCCAACCAAGAGATTTAGATTCACGGGCAATGCCTACAGACGGATACCAATAGCTGCGTTTGACATCATCAGATTTAAGCCAGCGCCAATCACTTTGAAGGCTAAGTAAACATAGCGTAGGTATATTTAAGCCACCAGCACCATGAATGGTTGTATTTGCAACACTAATAACACCATCACAAGCAGCAACCTGAGACAGCCAGCGATCCATATTTTTCAATGAATCTACGGAACTATCATGAATAACATCGAGACCTTCACTCCTCCATTTATTAACAATGGATGCTGATTCACCATATTGAAGGCTAACGAAACGAACTCCCGCTAGTGACATTAGTTCCGCAAATTTTGTAATTTCAATAGATTTTTGCTTCATTCGATCTGAATTTCCACCACCGCGCCAACTAATGCCTATTAAGTGTTGAGGCTTCTTGTTAATTCCAAGATACTTATTGCGAAATTTTTGGGCTTCATTTTGGTCAGCAATTAAGATCGGTGAATGCCGACCAAAGCGGGAAATATCAGTGAAACGATAACGACAAATAGAACCTATGGGTGACTGATAGTCATACAAAGCAGGCTCAAGATTAGAGTGCAGGACATCATCGAATGACCAAATAGAAACACGTTTAGCCAATATATAAGTCTTAAACGATCGTCGATATATAGGTTCAAGGCGCTTACAGAGCAAGATACCAATATGCCTAACCTCCTCAAGTAATGTTGGTATTAATGACATAAATTGCATAACATCACCAATTGCTTGCTCTTCAAGAAGTAAAAGAGATTTGTCGCCAAGATTTTCTCCCCTCCAAAGCGGAATTTGATCATATGTAAATGGTTTGGGCAATGCACGTTGCCATTTCTGACTTCCTGGAGCCTTTGTTCGCAGCCCATAATCGAAATAAGACCAGCCATCTTTAAACTGTTGAAAACTTAAAAGTGTACAGGCCATATTCCAGCAATTTTGATTATGAAGATTTTGAGCCTTTTCACAATCCTCAACAGATTGAAGCTTTGAATTGAGCAAAGAATGACGCGCTTTATCTAATAGCATGCGCGATTCTGCAAACTCCTTTCGAGTAACATGCACCCATGACAATGTAAAATAAAATTCTGCTTTTTCAAGAGTTGAGAGATCATCGAGCTTATTCTCAATTAGATCAGTCAAGTCATTACGTTCGATTTCAGAGAGAAGATTATATTCAGTACTAGTAGCAAGCTTATAAAACATAACAAGCAGAGAAGCAGAAACTGAAACCGAATCAAAAGCAACTTTACAGATCTGATAAGCCCACAAGTTACAGCCCTGTGACTCAAGAATTTGAACAAGTGCTAGAAAATGTTTTGACCGAAGCTCATTATCCCAATGATCCTTAAGGATCGAGAGGTGCAAATTAAAGGAGCGCCATGGCGAAGGGATTTGCAATAAATTTGCTAAATTAAGCTTTATGCCCTCGTGATTAGGATGAATTGAGAGGCCCTGCTCATAAATTAACAGGGCTTGATCATTTTTCCCATGACTTCTGAGAAGTGATCCATAATTTTGAAAAAGTACTGCAGAATGATCACCTTGATCCAATGCACGCTTATAGTGTTTTGCCGCCAATTCATAGTCATGACTACTGTGAGCTTTTAGGGCTGCAGGCAAACCCATGATAAAATAACAGGATTGCTATTACAATAACACTATATAAGCAGATAAATGAACATATTATTCCTCCATCCAAATTTCCCTGCGCAGTTCTATAACGTTGCTCAACAATCTGCCAGCAACAATCATTCAGTAAAATTTCTATGTCAAACCCATTATGGGAGAACCTTAAAGGGCGTTGAACGTGTCACCCTTAAGAACAAGGCTGGACATGAAGAGTTAAATCGACTGAAACTACCTATAAATCAGCGAACAGAAGTATTAGCAAATCAGTACAGAGACGGATTTATAGCAATAAATAAAACAGGATGGATTCCAGATATTGCCATAAGTCATTCAGGTTGGGGATGTGGTACATACATTAAAGAAATATGGCCAAGAACAAAACAAATAAGCTACTTAGAATGGTGGTTTGATCCCCAATCAAGCTTTTTTAACTATGATTCGAGTAATCCATATTTGCAAAGTCTACGGTCATCTATATCAAAAAGTTGGCTTCGCAACCAGAATGTTGCCTTAGAGCTAAGTGTTGCCGAGCACATAATATCACCTACACTTTGGCAAAAAAGCCAGTTGCCTGAATCCTTACGGGCACGATGCCATGTAATTTTTGATGGCATTGATCTGAGAAGATTTAAACCCATCGAAATATTGCATGAAAAAAGAGAAAATATTTTGACTTATGGAACACGTGGAATGGATCCACTTAGATGTTTTCCTCAACTTATTAAGGCCTTACCAAAAATTTTGTCAGAAAATTCAGAATTACATCTTGAGATTGCCGGTGTTGACGAGGCGTTTTATGGAAATAAGCTGTCGCCACAAGGGGACAGTTGGGGGAAATGGGCTCAGAATTATTTAAAAAAGGCTGGAATATCCGAAAAGGTATCTTGGATAGGTAGACTTCCGCCAGGAAAATATGAAAACTGGCTTAAAAGTAGTGGGTGTCACATATATTTAACTCATCCATTTGTAGCCAGTTGGAGTTTAATTGAAAGCTATTGCTGTGGAGTGCCAATTGTGGCAAGCAACGTAGAGCCTGTACGAGAAATGTGTATGCCACCTGAGCAAGTGGTCTTATCTGACCATAGATTTAGTGATCAACTGAGTGAGGCGATTGTAGATACCATAAAAAGTAGCTCACGCGTAGACAGGTCAGTAACCGCACACCATCGAAAAGTTGATCGTTTCGGAATTGATAAATCGTGGGTCAAGTGGAGGTCAGTGGCAGGTCTGTAGGTGACCACATGCCATTGACTGAAGTGAATATGACTTGTATGTTCACTGAGGATATACAGATCGTTTTCCCTCTTCCGTCTCCATGGCAAACGTTAAAATTGTCGCTACTGGCACCGTATATACGGGCACCAGTGATGGCGACAGCATTCAATTTCTTAGTGCTGCACTTCCAAACAGCACAATTCTTGGTGAAGGTGGTGCAGACACCATCGCCCTAACCGAAGTCCTCGCAACCACTACCGCAGGTTATCTGGCGAAGGGTGGCGAAGGTAATGATTCAATCCACATCGTCAGTGGTTCTTACAAAGCCAGCGCTGCTCCCACCCTGATGGGAAATGCTGGCAACGACACAATCACTGTACTTGGTGGTCAAGTTCAGGTTTTGAAGGCTCAAGACGGCAATGATGTCGTCACGATTGGTGGTGCCACAACAACTGCAACTGTCATTTCATTGGGCAAAAACGCCGATGATTTGACTATCTCTGGTACAACAACTGTTTCCAGCTTGATTGGAGCAGGTAGAGGCCACGACAAAATCAGTGGTGCTGGAGTCCTTACCCTGGGATCAGCGGCTTCTATCAACCTTGGAGAAGGTAGAGACACCTTAAATCTCTCGATCGCTTCAGGTGTTGCAGTCACCATCCAGGGTGATGCAGCAAACGGCGTAAATTTCGGATCTGACAGCATTGACGTTGAATTCGGCGCAGCTACCACAGGATTTTCTATCAAAGGTGGTGGTGGTGATGACACAATCACACTGACAGCAGTGCGAGTGGAGTCTGCTCAAATTCTTGGCATGAAAGGTAATGATGTGATTACCGTTTCTGGTGCTCTCTCCTCACAAACCACAATTGCTGGTGGATCCGGAGCTGACACAATCACTCTTTCTGACCAGGACATTGCAACTGCTGCTCTGGTGAAAGGTGGTGAAGGAAGTGATTCAATTGCGATTGCCGGTACCAACACGGGTACTTTGACAATCATTGGTGGCGCCGGTGCTGACAGCATCTCCGTTGGAACTGTTGCAGATGGAGATGTTCTTGGAGAATTCTTCTTCAGTTCTTTAAGCGATTCAAACCTCGCCGCAACTGATGTGTTCTCCATGACAGATGGAGGAGCTGAAGGAATTAGCGGAAACTTTGACTTCAACAATTCCGCAAGCCTCGCCGCTGTTTCTCAAGCGTCAGCTCAAGTGCTATTCGGAAGCACTACTAACTACGCCCAAATGGCTGCTAACGGTGTAGTTACCTTTGTAGGCACAGTCGCAACTGATGCTGTATCCAGTACAACTGCTGCAATGGTCTCAGTTGATAAACTGACCTTGTCTGGTGGTGCTGGAGAAGCAGCTACCTTCTTCGCTAACGGTACCGAGTACCTGTTCATGCAAGGCGGTACATCAGGTACAGCTGACGATGCTTTGGTTGCACTCGGACAATCTGCAACACTAGCTATTGCTGGTTCAGCGGTTGCAGTAACTCTGTCCGCTGCCGCATAAGTTAACCCTTTAAAAGATACTAACCACCCTCTTAGAGGGTGGTTTTTTTGTCTAAGATTAAATGTGCAAAAGAAAAATACTAACCATCCTCTTAGAGGATGGTTTTTTTATTTAAAATTAGAAGAGGAAAAGGATATGCAGCAGTAAAAATTCTCTCTATAGTTAATCAACCAATCAAACCAATGACAGTCATGACAAAGAAAACAATATTACAACAAGGTATGCTTAAAAGCTTGACGTTATAGACAATACCAAAAACTCTAAAATCAAATTTCATCCAAGATTTTATCACATGTAGTTGCGTCAGGCCAATATCAAATAGAACAGCTTTGGTAGATGGATTAAAATCGCTCCCTATCAATATATCTTGACAAGACTGCTGTTGCATAAAATGCTTATGTAATCCGCACAGCAAGCCATAATTTGAATCAATAATTATTCGTTAATAATGGTATAGTTAATTTAAATTTGAGGCATACAAAAAGAGCTATAAATATTCGGAGATATATCAAAGCTGTACTAGCGGTACCCCTCGACATCTGAAAAGAAGCAAGAGCTTGGATATTCCTCAAACTACAGGTTCTTTGTTAGATATTATCTTCTGGGTAATTAAAAGGAATAGAAGACGATCTCAACCTAGAAATAACCTTCTCAAAACGCTTAGCCACACTACATACCACGAGCACGGAAACTAGATGCTAATGGAGTTTTATGCAATATCAATAAAAGATAGACTAGTAGCTTGATCTAATCAACTATAAAAATTCGAAAGAAAACCCCTGCATATCAATGCAAACATAGTCAAGGCCTTTGAAAAGAATACGATGTGTTAATTTGCAGATCAGAGAGAATCTATTGAATACAACGTAGATATCAAAACAAGATCTTTTACTGTCCTTGTTGTTTATAGAGAGTTGCATAACGCTCGCCTTTATTTATCAACTCATCATGAGTTCCGTGTTCAACCAAATTACCATTATCCATAACTAGAATTTTATCGCTCGATTTAATGGAGCTTAAACGATGAGTAATAAATAAGACTGTCCGTCCATGCGCCCAGTCCTGAAGATTCAAACAAAGCTGCTTTTCAGTATTGTAATCCAAAGCACTAGTAGCTTCATCCATAACAAGAAGCTGGGGATTAGCGATAATTGTACGAGCGATAGCAATTCGCTGACGCTGACCCCCACTGAGATTTCCGCCACGTTCAGACAATCGTGTGGCATAACCCTGATTAAGGGACATTATGAAATCATGAGCACAAGCCAACTTGGCTGCTTCAATAATAGATTCAGTACTAGCCTGAGGATCATTTAAGGCTATATTTTCAGCAACAGTTCCTTCAAATAATAATGAATCTTGAGGCACAATACCGATCTGACGTCGCAAACTTGACAATTCTACTTTACCAATATCATAATCATCGATAAATATTCGACCACTTTGTGGCTCATACAGACGAGGAAGCAACTTCATCAATGTGCTTTTTCCACTACCACTTTGACCAACAACTCCAACAAAATCACCAGCCTTAATTGAAAGACTTACTCTATCAACTTGATAAGGTCCCTTATCAACAAAACGGAATTTTACTTCTTCAAATCGGATATCACCTTTTAAAGGAGGCATAGCTATTTGATCAATATCTTCGGCTCTAGATAACTCCTGATTCTGATCGAGAATGTCAGACAAACGCTCCATTGACACTTGAACTTTCTGAAAGCCTTGATAAAGGGTTGAAAGTTGAAGCAGTGGCCCAGTAACATTCCCACTAATAATCCGAAAAGCAATCAACATCCCCAAAGTTAGTTGACCTTCTAAAACAAGCCACATTCCAACCCACAGAACAAGGAGACCACTTAGCTGATTTAAAAAACTTCCAATTTGACCTGTTGTTGCTCCAAGCACAACACTCTTAAACCCTTCAGAAACAAAATCACGATAACGATCTTGCCATTTCCACCGTGCCGTTAACTCAAAATGTTGGGCTTTGACAGTTTGAATACCACCCAAGACTTCAATCAAATGGCTTTGAGTGCGAGCTTGTGCAACAGCTCGCTTCTTAATTAAAAGACGGTATAAAGGTGCTACGCCAAAGATCATAAGCATATAAACAGGAAGCGTACTGAGTGATACCAAAGTAAGCAGTGGAGAATACAGAATCATCACTATCAGATATAAAACCGCAAATATGAGATTTAATACACTCACCAATGCTGTACCAGTAAGAAAGTTTCGAATGACATTCAATTCACCAATTCTTTGGCTCAACTCACCAACAGGACGCTTTTCAAAAAAGCTCAATGGAAGACATAGTAAACGATCGATCACTGCACTACCCAATGCCAAATCCATTCGATCGGTAGTATCCACAAAGATATAAGTGCGAAGAACAGTTAGGCAACCCTGAAAAATTGCCAAAACAATCATTACCGTTCCTAGAACATTGAGACTACTAAGATTACCTTGCGAGAGCACTTTATCGATAATTTGCTGAATTAAAAGTGGTATACCTAAACCAAATAATTGAGCTAGTAAAGAGGCTACAAAAACTAAAACCAGTGAACGACGATATTTTGTAAGCATCGGAGTGAACCAACTCCAGCCAAAACGACTCGTTGGCGTAGTACCAATACGACGCGGTAGTGCAAACCGCACAGTTTCACCAAACTTCTTCTGAAAAGATTCAAGCGACTCACGTACTAAGCCAGATCTTGGATGACCAAGAACAACAGCGTTGGGTGCCATTTGAAAAAGCACGACAGGTGTGCCCTCGAGCATTAATACAGCAGGAGCTTCAAGGCTGCCGAGATATGCATTTTCAACCGAGCCAAGTTGTGTTCTTAGGCCCAGACTTTCCAGAAGACCACCAAGAAGCTCAAGAGATAGCGACTTATCACGACGGAATTGATCTTCGAGAACTTTCTTGACCGAATCACGTCGAAACGGAACACGCTGGACCAAGGCAATCATTTCGCAAGCAGCCATTGCTTCAGGCAAGACGCCATTTCCACGTACTAAGGGATATCGGAAATCATCCTGAAGCTCATCTCCATCGAGAATTCCCAGTTGATGCAAGGACGCCGATGGCAAAGCATCTTCTAACGGATCAACTCCGTCTTGGAGAAGCGAATTAAATGGTGCATCAACAACGATTTCTTCAATAGGAGGCAAACCAACCAAACGGTATGGGAGCTGGAATCCTGAACGAGTCGGCAGAAGCTGACCTTCAACAAGGAGTGTCCCTACCGCAATACCAGGCACTTCACTAGTACTCAAATGCCAAGTTGTACCTGGACGTGCCGTATCTGGAGCTTTAAATGGCACTTCAGGAGACAAATTGCACACAGATGCATTTGCCAATTGACTTGTTAACCGCGTCCGCCATCCTTGAAAACGTTGCGGCATCAACTCAAGGGCTGCTGATGCAACAAAATGCGTTTCCTGTTGTTGAGGGAGAGAACTAAACCAGGTGGAGAAATCAGGACAACAACCGATACCCTGCAAAAATGTTTGTGCCGATAACGCTAAAACCGTAGTTTCTTCAGACGCCGAGACCCATTCACAAGCACTACCTCGTAACAGCGATACCCAGCCCAAGCATTGACCAGATCCACGTCGATCAATAGTAATAATTTCTCCAGAAACCTCAACAAGCAGGCGAACCTGCCCCTGGATAACAAGATAAATACGGTCCTGCAGCTGGCGAGGAGAAAGCAAGGTTTGGCCAGGTTGCAACCGAAGCAACTTCGAGTTCGCCAGCCAACTATCTAAGAGATCAGAATCCAATAACTGAAATGGTGACTGCTGTCGCAGCTGATCACACAGTTGATCAAAATATGTAGGTGACGACGTGCTCAAGCCTGACTTTTCAAGAACTCACCAACTGTAATTGACTAAGCAGATGGCTACTGACCGCATCGAGCCAAATCGTTAGCTCATTTCTCAATAAATAGTCCTGAGTCGTACTGTCGTACTGAGCAGGTAGTAACTCTTCTAAAGACATAATCAAAAACCAATCACCAAGCCTATGAGGCTTCAGCACTTCCCCTGGCTTGAGCTTACGTAGAAGTGGCTGCAAGGCAATCGGCAGATTTGCCATACGCTGCCGCACGAACCGTCCTCCCTGATTACGTTCAGGACCTTCCCCATACATCCAAGACAACTGATCAAAACTGGCCTCATTTGATTTAAGCCTTAAGGAGAGCTCAAAAGCCATATGCTGGCTTTTAACCCGCAATAACGAACAACTGACAAGATCAAGACCCTGCTTCTGAGCAAGGTAAAGGGTTTCTAGGCGATGTCCCCATTGCTGGCGTGACCACGCAGTCAAAGCATCTTCGGAAAGGCACCAGGCCTCATCATCTGCTACGCCTTGAGGAATCTCAAGAGATAATTCGGGACTATTTTTCAACTCGATGCACTTTTTTGCATAACGTTCAGCCTTCTCTTCTGCAGACCAAAGCGAATTGTCGCTCAACAAATCCAAGACCAACCGTCGGCGTACCCAAGCCAACACAACTGGTTTAAGTTTTTGACTCCAAATCAACGATTGAAATGCCGGTAGCAATTCTAAGTTGAGTTGCTCAATTCTCCTAGCATCACACCAATCAAAAATATCTGGATCTAAAAATGAGTTGCTTTGGTTTGTTATACTTGTCACTGTTGGCGAAGGCTCCGAATACTATCAGTCTGATCAACAAATACATCACTAATCAGACTAATAACTCGCTTATCACGCAGTTTAAGATTTGTCGTAATGGACATTCCAGATTTCAACGGGATAGTGACACCCTGACTTTCAAGTGTTGAACGATCCAATTGCAATTTCACAGGGAATCGATAAAAACCTTGGGTTTGGGTTGGAGGTAATGCATCGGCACCGATTTGGCTCACACTCGCCGGCAATTCCCCGTAACGGGTGAAGGGAAATGCATCAACACGCACTTTCGCAGACTGACCCTGCTTGATGTAGCCAATATCTTGATTAGGGACAAAAACCTCGGCATACAAACCCTTCTGAGGAACGATGGACAGGATCCGTTCCCCCGCAGCCAAGACACCTTCCTGACGCGCTTGTGGATCAAACACCACTCCAGATATCGGGGCGACCACATTTTGGTATTGCAGCTGAAGTTCAGCCTGCTTCAAGCGATTACTCATCTGATCGATCGACTTGCGGCTTTGCAATTGCACCTGTTGAGCCTGCAACGTCAAACGGTTCTCCTGCTCTTCTAATTCATTCACTTGCTTCTGCAGTTCAAATAACTGATCTTGTTGTTCTAAATACTGCAAACGCTGGAACCCACCTTGTTCCACCAAAGACCGCATCGATGCCAAAATCGTGGACTTGGTTTCCAAGCGCTGATTCATCACCTCTCGGCGACCATGCAAAGTGATTTCTTGGCTCTTTAAAGTCTTCAGTTGAGTTTGCATCTGCTCTTGTTCCAAAGCGATCAACCGCGTGAGAGTCGCTTTCTCATCAGCAGCTTGCCGTGTATCGAAGCGAAGCAATAGTTGCCCTTGCGTAACCCGATCACCGTCTTTGAACAACACTTCCGCTACACGGCCGCCCGCAGGCGTTTTCACCTCAACCGTGCCACCAATCGATTTGAGCTGGCCTTGCACCGTGACCACTTCATCAATTCGAAAGAACACGCCGCCAATCACAGCGATACTGCCAAGGCCGATTAACAAAACCGCCAAACTTTGGGCCCAAACTGGCGTTTGACGTAAAACAAGGGATCGATTCCGAGCCAACCATTGGTTAGCCGCGTCACCAGCTTTCTGCTTCAAGGTGAGGTCTTCAACCCTTGCCGTCGTCTCCACAACAGCACCTTCTGCTGGCGGCGTCGGTGGCTTCAAATCAGGCATCGGTGAACGATATAACGTCTTGGGAGGGTGGGGCTAGGTGCCCTGTGCCATGTCTGCCATCCGGCTGTTGCATCACCACCCAGGGGCACCCGGCCTGCACCGAGTCCCTGCTGGTAGCAGCGCTGTCATAACCCTATCGGGCAGCAAATGTTTGGTTGGTTATGGGCGAGCCCAGAATGATGGGCTTTACAGAGCCGTGTATGGCAAGTGGGCGTAGCCGGCGGCGACCGGTAGG
>MDSX01044630.1_pt1 | contig 16381 bp, 22 predicted proteins | sample 811141 | NCBI WGS metagenome assembly MDSX01 (sample SAMN05326642, study PRJNA326480) | marine metagenome | isolation source: seawater | place: Atlantic Ocean: South East | collected 2010 | reverse complement strand
TTATGGTCCGACGCTAAGAGACTTTGGTGTTGTGCTAACGAAGGTTTGGGCTGCCCGAAGACAATTGGAGGAGGAAGAGGAAGAGGGCAAAGTTTAGCAACACAGGGAAGTTGGCAGCTCGGTACGGGAAGTGGGAGGGGCGGCTACGGCGACTTTCGAATGGCGAACCGTGAAAAAAAACAATACCCACCCAATAAGGTTTCAAAGAAAGGTTTAAAATATAACTAAATTAATTATTATTTTTTTTTGGATTTCATAGAAGGTCTTTTCTTTGTTATTCTGCTTCTACCTAAAGTTTTAGTTAAGGAATTAATATTAGGAGATAAACCCATATCTTCTAAATCTTCTATTAATTTATTTGCATTATATTCGTCAGCCATTTTAATCATTTTAGCATGTTTTTCAACCTGTTTAACCCTATAAAATTCATATGCCTTGTTATACATTAATATCATTCTAATAAAATTATCTTGAAATATATTCCTCCATGTACTATAATGACTATTTAAGTATCCATGGAACTTTTCTTCATCATAAAAATATGTTTCAAGTAAATTTAAGAATATAGGAACCTCGGAATATATTTTAGCTTCGATGTATATACCCATTTTAAAAATATCTGCGTAATTACTTTTTTTAATACAATTTCTAAGGACTGAAGTTATCTCACTTTTGATTTTTTCCATTGGTTAATTTAATTTAATGTATTATTTTTATTTAGTAATAATTTTATTTAGCAATTTAATATAAACAAAAAATACAATAAGTTGTAAATGAATTACCTAGAAGTATCTTACATAAGTTCTGCGTGTGGTAAAAATAAATATGAACCGACTGATAAAACTATACTAATTTTACTTGCTAGATCTAATCCTAAATTAATGAAACGTCTTCTTATAGAAGATGAATACATTATTAATGTAGATGAAAATGAAAAATTATATGACAATGAATTAAAAAACATATACTCTGAATATAAAAAAAATGTAACAGATGTAACTAAAATAGAAGACATCCGCGATGAAATAATAGAAAAATTGAAGAGTGATAACAAAGAAATAAAAGAATCTGATGTATCTAAAGCTAATAAATTCTTAGAGTCTTCTTTAAAGAAAGATTGTGGAACAAATAATGAAAGTTCGGTTATTAAACGTATGAGATACACCAAGGGTAATAATTTTATGCACAGGTATAACTTTAATGACTCTTGGGAAATTAGAGGATTTCACGATGCATCAATTGATGACGTTGTAATTGAAATTAAAACAAGAACAAAATTTACAAATGTAAGGAAAAACGAATACGATCTTTATCAAATGTTTGGGTATCTATTAACGATGAACAAAACAAAGGGGAAGATTGTTCAAAAATTTCAGAATTACATATTTGATTCTGATGAGATAAATGATAACGAATTCGGTCTTATAGATATTTCACAAGAATATTGGAAGACTAAATTTGAAATATTTAAAAATGAATTATCTGAATTTTTTAGTTATGTTGATTACATTCTTGGAGATATTGAAAACAGGTTTAATATTTTAGATGCTATTAAAGAAGAAGATGTACCAATAGCAGTATTGCGCAAGAATTCACCTAGAAACATAAATCATAATTACGAAAAATTGATAAAAATTCTATTTTAATGTTTTTCTTCCTTCTTCTGTTATTATATTAATAATTGGATTGCGATCTCTTGATTGTATTATTTCAAGTGCTTGTAGTTTTTTACTATCTAAATTACCACCAAATGCCCTAGATAAAGATACATCGGTTCTTATTAACATTCTTTTACATGTGGAATTTATAGTTGCATAACTAGAATGTCCCATTACAACATGTCTAGCATTGTAAAATTTCTCAAGCTGTTTAGCTATCTTATTACATTTAAAATCTGATATATTCTTTTTATCCGAATATTCTCTAGAAAATATAGGATTATTTTCATCCATATTTTCTAGATATTTAGGAACTTTTGTTTTACCCATTAACCAGGAAGATACTTCGCTATTAATCTTATTTATATTAACCTTTCCATTTTGTTCTAGGTTGTATTTAATAAGAGAGTCTGTTATAGATCCATGAATAAATAAAAACTCCCCAATTTGTAAAATTAAAGGACGAGTTCTAGCAAATAACTTACCCCCAGTTTCTCCAGGCATTAAAAATTTATTACGGTCAATATTATGATATTTAAATACATCTATATCAGATCTCTTAACATAGTCTCTAATGTAATTTTTCTTTTCTTTATCGTCTAAATAATAACAATACAACTCGTGATTTCCTAAAATTGATATTACTCTACCACCCTGTAATTTTGCCTGAGAATCTAACATAAGGATGTATAGTATTAATTCAAGTTCTCCAGATTCTTGTATATACATTTTATCCATTTTAACACCAGGTCTTTTACCATCTACAGTATCACCCATTTGTATAACAAATGTTGATCCTCCGATCCAATTTCCTAAAATGTCTATTACATCACACATGTATAATATTCTTTTAAAAATTTTAAAATCTCCATGAATATCTCCTATAGATATTACTCTGTTTACATTCATATTATTATTATACAGTTTTTTTAAATATTTTATTAATATAATTATCTGTTGGAAGTCCAATTACTGTCTCAGACCCATATAATATAGTAGGGAAGTATAATCCAAATTCCTTACTGTCTTGGATGAATTTATTTGTTGTATTTGTTATAGATTCTCTTTCATCTATAGACATATTAGAAAATTGTGAATCATATTCTAAGCTTCCATTTGGTTTATAATTTATAATTGTATAATTTGTATACTCACGTATCTTTTCTTTTAAATGTGTACAATAAGGACACTGTTCTCTACTTAAAACAACTACTTTATCAGTTTTTAAAGGTTCTATCTCTATATCTTCCGGGGTTTTTATTATCTTTTTATAACTTGAAAACCCCGTAAACATAGTACTAATAAAATAAATAAATACACCAGATAGTATTATAAATAAACATGATATAGATAGTTCTAACATATTATGATTAATCTGTAGATAATATTTTACGATAAATAACACATAATAGAAAATAATTTCAAAAACAGTTTAATTAAAGATGAATGTGTTTGTAATCGAGGATGATAACTGGGACAATTATGCTATTATGTCAAAATACATTTCTAAGAATTATTTGCCTGATAATACAAGGATACATCACGTTTATGGAAAACATTTACCCCATGTAAGTAAAATAATATTAGATAACGACTTTGACATCTATAGGCGAAATATAGATAAAGACGATCCTAAAAAGTCTTTTTATGAAATAATAAAAAATATGAAAATCTGTATAATTTTTCATAATTTCATAGAATACACTACACCATCTTCCTTTGTGATAAAGGTGTGTGAAGAAAATAAAATTCCATACATTATTATAAGCGAACACATTAGAACCTGTTTTCTAAATGGAGAAATATACGAAGGAAAAGTTAAAGGAGCACTAAAAAAGGCAGCAACTTGTGAAGTTTTTAAAAAATTTAATATTGTAGATGACTCTGAAGAATTTAACAATCTAAATAACATATGTTTGAAAAAGAGAAAAACATTGAATGAAATTAAACAGGTTATAGCCAGTTCTTATAGTAAAATAGAAACTAATCGCAATAATAAATCTATAATCTTGATAGACCAAATTAAAACAAAGTATTAATATCTTCTAATTGTTTTCTAGCACAATTTATACCAGTCTTATATAAATCTAATATATATCCAGGGTTTAATTTACTAGTCACGTTTAATATATCTGCTGCGGCATTATCACTATCACATTCTATTATATATAGACTATTAGGAAATTCATCTTTTAACATACTTTTTATAACAGTACCCATATAAGTTTTAGTTACGTTAGTCAATATTATGCTGTACCCCAAAATACATATCTCCTTAGGGGGTGATCCTATCATATTCTTAACACATCCGTCTATATAATACTCATCTCCTATTTTTACAGGCGGAAATATAAAAGGTACACTCATAGACGCCACAACGGCGTCTTTTAATCTAATATCTGGAAAAAAATGTTTATTGAAAGTTGTGTATTCATTTTTACTTATATTCGTTGCGTATATATTTACATCTACACCGTATTTATCTGAAAATTGTTTAATAGAAATATCTTCATGTTCATCTAAACTATCAAGTAATCCAATAAGTGCTCCACTATCTAATAAAGAATTATTATTTTTTATATTAGACAAGTCAAATTTTTTAAACCGCGATAAGTCAAGGTTAATAATAACCGATAAAATACGTGTAGGTGAAAACCCCGATATATATAAAACTCCTATTAATGATCCTATGGAGCAACCATAAAATCTTTTAAGATCTAATAATTTATTTTGGTGAATATATTCGAGGGCTCCAACAAAACTTATACCATCTATGCCTCCACCGCCTATAAATAAATCATTCATTTAATTTACTTCGTTAAAAATGTTTTATTTATCAGAATATTTACGTATTTTGTATGAAAATTACTCTGTAGAAAATCATTTTTCTGTTGCCATCTAAGATGATGCCCATAGTCCCAACACAAAGAATGAGCTAGCTCATGTAATAACGAATTTATTATTTCCCCAGCTGGTATAGGAGTACCATCCTTGTTATAAATTTTAAACCCTAATTCCCTACCCTTATCATAATTCCACGCCATTAAATTAGGGTCCTGATCAATCAATTCTCGATAACTAGTATTTTGTAATTTAATCTTAAGAAGTTTAGAATCTTCTGGGTCTATATTATCATCATATATTAAATCAACAGAGATGTCTCTAAGGACGTCTAGTAATTCTGCGGTTTTTTGATCTCTCGAATAGTATCTTCTGCCTGATTTTGCAACATGTGATGTTTTGCAGGCTCCAACTAAAGAATACATAACATAGAAAAAAATAATAAAAACTACTATTAATAACATTACTATATTATGATAGACATATTATTATTTTTTTTGGGTATTAAATCATGGGATGTAAATTTTTTTCCGGTTATGCGTCACAATATACAAGAGACCCCAAGAAATAATAATCTAAGAAATTCTAAAACTGTAAATACTTTAAAACTCATCGCAGAGGATACACCATCCCCTAGATTAAGTACTTATCAGCTAAGAAGAAGAAATGTTAATGTAAATCTACGAGACAAATTATTCTATACATTCTATACTATCTACTCTTTTATCATATTTTTAACATTGTGTATACAACCAATATACACATTATACAACTTCTCAAAAGACAGATCCGATCTAAAATTTTTAACCTCGTTTTTAACACATTTAAATGTACCAGTGATATACATCTGGGAAAAGTTGTACTTTAGAAGTGATCATCTAGAGAAAAGAATAAAGTGTAAAAAACTCAATAGGGCACTGGTGTATTCATCGGCTATTTTAAGCATAATAATAAACTTTTTAGATATAACATCATTTTATAATGATTATTATTGGACACATTTATTTAAAAACGACATCTTATTCTTCGTCTTTATAATAATTGAGTGGATATACTCAAGACTTGTTATATTCATGTACGCATTTTCATTTGTATTTGTTATGGATTCGCATATATCTGTTTTTAAAAATTTTATAAATGATTTAGAGATCAACGAATGGTGTGAAGAATGTGATTCCCCTTTAACTAAAATAATAAAAGACGTAGTAATAATAAGAAGAAATATAGAAACTACTATATCTTACTATAATGACATAATCAGTATAACTACTCTATTGGGTGGTTTATCATTCGCCATTTTTATAAGAGATATCATCCCACCTGAAGCAGATGAAATAAAAGACATTAAATTTGAAGATCACGATAGATATTTAATACATCCTACGATAGTATATATATCGTGTCAAATAGCGCTACTAATTTATATGATGAAGTATGCTATGCAAAGAAACAGGGTATTAAAATATGTTAAATCTATAGAATTTATAAATAAATTTCTATCTAAAATACCTGATGAAAAAATCCATGAAAAAACTAATGGGAAACTTGATGTAGTTACTTTAAATATAGCGGATTCTAATTCTGAAACTCTTGATTGGATTATATTGGGTAATATATTATCAGAACAATGGTTAGATTTTACTATTTTTGGTGTATCTACTTCAGATGGAAGTCTCATTAAAAAAAGCGCCGGGTTTGGATCGGCTCTATTATTCGGTATTAGTTTTTTACAGAATAATAATTAACTTAAATAAATGGATTATACTTGTATATAGTATGTTACCATTTAAACGTCCTCAGATTACAGAAGAGGTTAAGAACGGCGAACTCGTTTATCAGATTTTATCTTGGGATGCATTTGATGAAGATATCGAACAAGACTACTCAGGTGACGATGAACCTGATCCTAATGTAGTCGATAAAAGATATCACATTTACACTTTTGGTGTAAATGAATTAGGAGAATCTGTATGTGTCAGATTCGAAAATTATAGACCTTATTTATTTGCACTTGTCCCTGAAAATTATCAAAAATCCTTCACCGATTTTGAAAAAAAAGTAGTAGAAGGGTTTATTCGTAATAAACTATTTAAATCGAGAGATGATCTCATCTCAGTGGATCTCGTTGAACGTAAGAAATACAAAGGTTTTACTAACGGTAAAAAATTTAAATTCTTGAGATTTGTTTGTAAGAACCTATATACATTTAATAGGATAAGATACATCTTAAACCCCAAAGAAAAATCAAGACTTCCAAAGATTTCTAAAATCGATAGTGTTTCTCCTTTAAAATTTGATCTGTACGAATCTAATATAGATCCTTATTTGAGATTTACTCACAAGATGGAAATTAAGATGGCTGGTTGGGTAAAGGTAAAAAACCTTACTCAAGACATAGATATGTCAAGATGTCAACATAGTTACATTTGTGATTATAAAAATGTTAGACCTTATGATAAACAAGACATATGCAACCTGACTATCGGGTCTTGGGATATTGAGGCATTTTCTCACTCTTCTAGATACTCTAACATTAATGAGTTTCCTAACCCAGAAAACCCACTAGACATTGTTACTCAGATTGGTACTAGTTTGTATAAATTTGAGACTAAAGAAAAAGTTAAACATGTTGTTACTATTAAAAGTCCTATTGACAATGACTGTGATCCAGTAGATGGTGTAATAATAGAAACTTATGATACAGAAAAAGAACTTATCGAAGGTTGGGTAAAGTTTATTATAGATACAGACCCTGACATCCTAGTTCAATATAACGGATATGGGTTCGATTGGAGTTATTTATATGCAAGAGCTAAAGTACTTGATATAGAATACGTTCTACAAAATCTTAGTAGAATAAATTCTAAACCAGCTGAGTTTTTTGAAAGTCGTCTTAGTACATCTGCTTACGGAGACAATACTATGAAATACATGAAAACGCACGGTATTACTCAGTTTGATCTTATGTTTATTATTAAGAAAGAACATAAACTAGAATCTTACAAACTAAATAGCGTTTCTGAACATTTCATCGGGGATTCTAAGGACGATCTTAGTCCAGCAGATCTTTTTAAATACAACACATCAACTAAAGATAAGATAGCACTTGTGGTTAAGTATTGCGCACAAGACACATGGCTTCTTATAGAACTCATGCTTAAACTCAGGATTATGACTAATATGATAGGTATGTCTAATATTACTATGGTTTCGATGCAAGACATCGAACTTAGAGGTCAGCAAATCAGGGTCCATACTCAAATTGCATACGAGACTAAAAAAGAAGATTTTCTTATCCCAACCACAGATTACAAACCTGCTGGAGAAATAGACGACGAAGACAATTTCGTGGGAGCAACAGTTTTAGATGCTACACCCGGCGCTCATTTTGAACCAATCGCAGGTCTTGATTTTGCTAGTCTATATCCTTCTATTATGATTGCTCACAACTATGATTACTCTACAATTGTAGATAATCCAGAGTATGACAATCTGGAAGATATTACATATGAATCAATAGACTTTGGGGAAGGTCCTGTAAAATTTGTACAAAATCAACAGGGTATTATGCCTAAGATTCTACAACGCTTGTGGAAAGAAAGAAAAGACATTCGCAAACAAATGAAAACATTAAACCCAGAAGACTCTTTGTATGCTGTTCTAAACGGAGTACAACTTGCTATCAAGGTTTCTATGAATAGTATTTATGGTTTTACAGGTGCAAAATATGGAAGGCTACCGAATAAAAAGATTGCAGCAGCTGTAACAGCAAGTGGTAGAAACATGATTGCACATTCAAAAAAATGCGCAGAAGAATGGTATGACTGTGAAGTTGTTTATGGAGATACAGATTCTATCTATGTAAAGTTCAAGAGTGACTTAAAGGGTCAAGATCATATGAATTACGTATTTAAGGTTGCACCAGAATGTGCCGATAGGATCTCGGCTACATTTAAAAAACCTATTGAACTTGAGTTTGAGAAGGTTATGTATCCTTTCATATTGTATTCTAAGAAAAGATACGCAAGTCTGTTCTGGACAAATCCTCTAAAGTATGACTACATCGATTACAAAGGAATTCAGGTTGTAAGGCGAGACAACTGCGCATTTGTAAGAAACAATGCTAAAAAGATTTTCGAATACATCTTCCTAAATGAAAAAGTTCTAAATTACACATTCGATACAGTAGATGAACTTATAGAAACATCTAAAGAATTTGCTAGAGATAAAATCAGGAAGCTAATAAATGGAGAGATTCCAATGAATGACCTTTTATTGTCAAAATCACTAAGAACAGGTTACGCATTTGATCGCAAGGCCGTGTGTAATGAATGTACTAAAACTTATTACGAACTTAATGTTATTGGTAAAAAAGAAATGGACATTACAGTTCTTTGGAAAAAACCGATTGAAGATTCTAATCCGAAAGAAACTATCTTAGAGGATTTTCTAAAGAGAGAGCACACATGTCCTAATTGTTCAAAACTAACCACATTCAAACAATGTCCAGCTAATCTTCCTCATGTAGCTTTAGCTAGAAAACGACTAGAAAGAGATAGAATGGACGTGGTAAACTCAGGAGACCGTATTTCTTTTGTATTCGCAACATACAACAGTACAAAACAATTTGAAAAGGTAGAAGATCCAGATTATGTTAGAAAGAATAATATACCAATTGACTATCTTTACTACTTCGAACACCAATTTAAATCAGTTATTGAAACTATATTTGCACCCATGATGGATAATATCCCCGATTTATGGTTAGACATTATTCCAGCTAAACAAAAGAAAACACGTGTAAAAAAAGAAAAGGCTGAGTCTTAGGTCCAAATGTTTTTAAAAAAAATATTTGATTAGAATAAATGGCAGAAAAAGATAAAAAATCAAACAACATAAAGAATGGTATTATAGTCGCCAGTGTCGCGCTTGCCTTGGTGATAGGTGTTTATATATTGAATAAGAAAACGCGGCTTTTTCGCTGAGTAAAAAAAATAAATTAAACGGATATAAAGTAATAAACTATATTATATTACATTAAAGAATGTCGGTTGTAATTGCAATGAATCTATTTTCATCTTTCGGTCTAGTAACGCCGCCACCCTTGTTGCCGGGGTTGTCGTGGCGTTATGTAGGATCTGTTGAACCCCTTAAGAATTTTGACCCCTTGAAAGTTGTAGAGAATGCTCCAGAAAACAGGCTTAAGTATATTCGTGAAGCAGAGCTTATGCACGGACGAACAGCAATGCTAGCAACCGTGGCAATTCCCTATCTAGAGTCTTTGGATCAAACGGGTTCCACTCTAGGTATTAATTATCTAAGTTCTCTTGATGCTTATCATCAACTGCCTTTTTGGTTTGCTCTTCTTAACTACGAAACTCTTCGAATGGGTGTAGGATGGGTAAATCCTTTTACTGAAGACGGAATTGATCCAAGTAAGACTTTTACACTAGAACCGGGTTATCAGCCTGGAAATCTTGGAAAGTATAATATGACTAATATTAGTAATGATCTTTTGAATAAGGAACTAAGCAATGGACGACTAGCTATGATCGCATTTGTTGGGATTGTTGCTCAAGAACTTGCACAGGGTAAGCAACTCTTCTAAATTCAAATTTATTTATAATTCTTAATCTCTATTTAGAGAAAAAACAATTATAAATTTTACAAAAAAAGATTTAACTTAAAAAAATAATTGATAATATATTATATCATAATGAGCCTAGAAAACCGGTTCAAGGATTTTCAAACCGAGTACAATCTCGACGATGAAGCGATGAGTAAGATGCTAGAGCTTTTTAACGATGCATTCATCGACGTGGCTCGTAAGTTGCTAGAAACAAATACACAAAACACCAAAAATGTAAAGAAAACAACTACTGTAAAGAAAACGACATCTGATCATAGCTCAGGCGGGCCCCTTGTTAAGAGGTTTGCTACTAAAATTGCAGCGGAATACGCGCGCGAAAATAATCTTACACTCGATGACTTTGACATCGGAACTCTAAAGGATGGAAAGATTACTAAGATCGACATTAACACTTTTCTAAAGGCTAATAAGCGAACGGCTAAGAAAGCTCCGGCATTGAATACAGAAAAGAACTCTAGCGAAGATAAGGAACCTTGGTATAATAAGACCCAGGACAATCTAAAGACGGCAAACAAGTGTCATGGAATGAATAAATCAGGCGATCCATGTAAGCAGCCAGGAACCACAAAGCCTGATGGGGCTCAAAATTTTTACTGCTTCAGACATGGTATGGATTGGAAGAATTTTGAAGTATCTTCCGACTCCGACCTAGAAGAAGAGCCTATTGAAAAGGAAATCGTGTGTGCTATTGTAGATTCTGAATAGATTTAAAGATATTGAGTATATAAATATAGATATGAATTTTAAGGATTTTCTAAAACTTAAAAATATAGACGCCGAGACGTATTTTGATGAAAAATTTAAAAAATGTAAAGATCTAGATACATTACCAGCCGAATTAGTTAATTGTAGGTGTTGTAAAAGACATAAATTTAATTTCCCCACTCTAGAGTGTGATTTACCCGCGTCTCCGAAACCAGAAGAATATAATACCTGGGGTTGTGATTGTGATTGTCCTTGTAGACATATAGCTAGACATCTATGTAGAGAATGGGATCTTATAAATGAAGTAGACGTAATAGATACAGATGAAGAAATGTCTGAAGAATCGGAGGCTGATAGTGATGATTCAATCCATGATTTTATTGTAGAAGATGATGAAACCGAGTATAAGTTTTCAAAAGGTGCTAGAAAAGAACTAAGAAAGATAATTAAAGCATTTGAGAGTAGAGGAAAATGAACTTAAAGACAACACGAATGTATTGTTATACCAATGGACCTTCCTCCATTCAAAACTTTTATAGCATATTTTATTATTTGGTGTGCCTGGTTATTTACACACGATACGCTTACTAAAAGGCGTGATATTGATTATGCTCTTAAATTAGACGATATTCTATACAAAAATTCAACAGAAACAGATTTTCCATTCGGTCCTAGGGAATTTTCAGAATTTATTATGGTATAAATAATTATGTATGTATGTATGATAAATAAAAGGGGCACTAGCTCAGTAGGCAGAGCGCAAGACTTTTAATCTTGTGGTCATGGGTTCGATCCCCATGTGCCCTAGTACCCTTTTATTTATTAATAATAATATAAGTTTAATAATAATAATGAAAGATATTGTAATCCCAAAAAAATCTATAGAAAAAAAGTCTGGTGGAATTATGCGTATCTTATTTGGAGTGATATTAATTTATGGATTATTACTAGGCTGTTATTATGGTTATAAGAAATATAAAGAACATAAGCTATGTAACCAGACTCAGAATAATGCATGGTTTCTATATACACTAGGCAAACACATCGATGAAGCAACTGTTTATGTAGAAAGTGAAGTAGCGAAAGGTGTTGATGAAGAATCTGCACTGGAGCAGTATATGATAGAACACGAACCAATATATAAAAAAGGAGCCCCATATGACGTGGAGACCCCTTTTGTTCCCCCGGATTGTTCGGAGGCAGCGCGCAAAAAAAGATGGCAAAGCACAGTTGCTGTATGCGAAGCTCAAGAAAAGAACAAAGAAGTATTGAAAAGATGTAAACAAAATGTTGGTGGATTCAGTATGAGTACTTTATATTTTGGAGACGGTTTTTATAATTACCCAATCAAGGACTTCGCAAAACTGCAGAAGACCACCGGGCCAGTCCGATGAAACCGCCATTTTTCAGAAGACATATGGATATAGGGATCATCTTAGGGTCTTTATCCATTTGATTATAAGGACATCCTCCAATAGAAAGACATTCAGGATTTATTTTAGTTTTAGTTCTAACATTTGGCGAACACCCCATGTAAGAGCTAATAAGGTAAAGAAATGAACCAAATCCTATTATATTTATCAACATACCTTTCCTTTGTAATATTTAATTACGCACTCCTTTAAACCCCTAGGAGTCTTAATTAACTATTCAATTTAATTGGAAAATCTGTATAATACTCGAGTATTATACAAACTCGCATGGAAATTCATTCTCCTTCTAGAAAAAATAGGTCTTAAGTGATGACTAAAGGCTGTAACCCAATTATCATAAAATTTAACCCATTCTCTCCATGATACAGCCCCATCATAAACAGTCCAATCCAAATGAGCGACAAGGGGAGGCATTCCCTCATAACGACGCTGTACAAATGATCTCCACCCTGTAATAGGCCATTCAGGTCTCAATTTTTCTACAATCTTAGAAATGTATCCTCCATTTGTCCCCCTAAAATCAAATATCACCCCTCTCCATGAATATCCCCTATAGACCTTCTGTATGTAAATACATGCGCGAACCCTTGGAATATATAATTTATAATATTTCTGTATAATACTCGCAAATGTATTGTAAGGTGAAAAATCTACTGTTTCGAATTTACTGTAAAATAATGTAAGGGCTGCTTTATTAGCAAGGGCTGGAATAAAAGTCATTTTCGTTTTCCTTACTTATTTTTAAGAAACCCTAGGGTTTTACTTTTTTTTAACAGTTAAATAAATGAACAACAAAAGAAAACAGGTAAGACCAATAATTATATAGTTTCGTGTGGTCACCTGTTCTTTGTATTTCAGGATTTTAGGTCTAACATCGCCGCCTACAGGTGGTATAATATCAGGGGCTTGATTCCCCACACTCGAGGATTTAATATATCCTAACGCCTCACAAAATCCCTCTGGTTGTTGGAGCTCGCTAGTACCCTGGATAAGCTGTTCTACAGCATCTGTTAAGACATTATCTACAACTCCACCCATCTTAATTATAAGGTTATTAAAAATTTTCACCACAGATTTAATGCCATCCAGTGTGAAGTTAATTTCATACGTACACGTAAATTTTTCATTGGCGTCGAGACTATTACAATCCTCTTTGGCCTTTTTTAATTCATCCATAGTGGCAAGATTCCGAGACGTGAAATGTTTCATTTGAAGCTCTAAAAATCTTCTCATTGCCGAAAAGAATACGTCGCCAACTTTGCTGTGAGAAGTTAAAATTGGTCCAAAGCCTTCTAATTCACCAGATTCTAATTCTTGTATTAGATCTGCAAAGGCAAGCTCGTGTATATTTGTTGTAGGCTGTACTAATTCATCCACCTGGTCGCCCAAACCAAGCATTTGTGACCACCTTCCAACTTCTAATAAATCCGCCCCCAGTGCTTCGAAGAGGCACATGCTCCCAGCGCAGCTAGCTAAGGACGGAGTGTCAGCAGGCAGGTGGGGGTTAATTTCTGGGTCCAGCGCAATTCCCAAGACACCCCCATTCAATTCAATGGGGGAGGAAGTTTTAAAAGTAGCTATGAAACTGGCCAATGTTTCTTCTGTTAGAGGGTCGCCGGCGAAGTACCCTTGGTCAGGCGGTTTGGGGGTGTTGTCTCCAGTATTATATCTAACACGCTTTAAATTATTATAAGGTCTCATTTAATATTAATAAACAATTTTATTTTAAAAATATTAACAATCTGGATGATAAATACCAAGTACCTCTTGTTCAAACAGGGAGTACAACAAAAGGTGTAGACATCTCACCTTAGACTTAAGTTCTGATATAACCTGACTTGCAACCAATGCTACAGCTGCATCTTCCACGTCGGTAGATGTTGACTTAGCAATACATTGTTGCGCCATTTTTAGATCAGACAGTGCAAGATTATATCTTGCATGCACTTCCAAGCGATACTTAGATGCCTGAAAAAGCTCTGGATTATCAATGATAGCATTCATTTTCAAATAACTTACCCAGTCTTAAGAACTCCGAAGAGTTTACTGGATTTAAACTAATTTTATCTATGATTCAGAAATCGTAAGGGCAGACATATCAGCTTCATTATTATGACTATTTAAATGGTTGGTCCATGCACTTTTTTCACCCGGAGTAAGAACATCTGTAAAAAGATCTACAAACCTAGGGCTCCCCTGAGGACATTCAGAAACGGGGTCATGAACTTGACGGCAAATGAATCTAGCGTTGTGCCTACAAGGACAGATACATTCTCCAAAATTGTCGTAGATGGAAAAATGAGTTTCTATCCATGGTTCTAATTTTTTTGGTCTATTAGTCATATGCCTTGGGCAACATTTACACGAAATACACGTAGCTAATTTCTCTTCCCATGTTTTACCCGATATACATTCAAATTTTCTTCTAAGTAACCTTTGCATCCTAGACTCTGAGTCTTCAAATTCAGACTCCAGATCTTCATCTGTAAATTCTGTCAATATACCTTCCATCTGATAGTCCATAACAAGATTCTCTTCGTCCATTGGATATACTTAATTATGTATAATTATTTTAAATCTTATATTTTTTTGTAATATTTTATAATGATTTTTCTCTGAACCATTTTGTTATGATATTTTTGTTACCCTTGAGTACAGGTTTCCCGGCATGTAAAGTATTCGTATTACCAGTCCTGTCTGGATTTAGGTTGTTCCATATAAGCGCCTGCCCTGTCTTAGGCCGAAAATTCATGTCTATTTTACACATATGAGTTTCACCACCTTCTTCTACTTCATTTAAGTAGACCATGACCGTCCATGTCCTGTTTCCTTGTTCATTGGAAACATACTTATAATCTTTTTCCCCAAAAAAATCAGTATGTGGTTTGAATTGTTGACCAACTGTGTAACGTTGTGCTTGCATTTGTTCGGAGTATGATGGATTAATTCCCATTTTATCGCATATTTTCAAATTAATCATTTCTATAAAATTGTAATCTTCAGAATTCATACTGCTTTTGTAGAAATGACAAGTTTTACTTGTTCGGAAATACTTATCGCCGCTAGGACTAGCGAGGTTAGAATCTTGAAGATTTTTCTCGGAAATTTTAATCATCGTTTCACATTCTTTTTTACTAAGAAAGTTGTCGATTTTGTACAGATCAAACATATCTGTATCAATTTTTTCAATACCTGCATCTAAATTTAATTTACGACTCGTGGTATTGCTCATCTCTGTATTGTAATAGGATCCAGCTTGTGGACAACTATATCTTATGAAAGTTTTATTATAACTCATTATAATAATTAATTGTAATGTATATTTTAAATCTTTAAATCTTTAAAAGTTTAACATCACTTTCATAAGATAATTCAGTAACAAGATGATCGTTTTTATAGTCATTTATATATTTTACCTCTTTTATACCAGATGAAACCATTAATTTCATACAGTTATAACAGGGTCTATGTGTTACATAAGCACAGCATCCATCTGAACTTACACCTCTTTTAGCACAATCTGTTATTGTATTCTGTTCTGCGTGTATTATAGCTATATTATGATTATCTTTTATTATAGACTTATGATCACATCCGGGTATATAACCATTATATCCCTGTGCTATAATTCTATTATCCTTTACGAAAATACAACCAACTTGAAGTCTTTCACATGGTGAACGACTAGCTGTTAATTTTACTAGAGATTTAAAGTATTCTTCCCAACTAGGTCTTTTATTGTGTCCCTCCATTATTAAATAATCTTATTCTTTTTTAAATAAATTACTGTATGAGTAGATATGAAAATTATAGCAAATATTATCAATGAACTTGTAAGCAAAACCTGTTTGTGATGAACAAGCATATGCATTATTTGATCAAAAAAATCTAAATTTTCTGCTCCATTTGGTGGTTTAACCTGGGTAGGTGTGGCATGGGCAGAAAAAACTACGGAAAGAACTACATTTAATATAACTCCAACAATTGAATTTAATATCGCTACGTCGTTAATCATTTAATATAATTTAATCATAATATTATTTTTTTTCGCAAATAAATATGTGATTTAAAAATTACATCCAATTACATCCAAT